>ENA-OPDD01000008-OPDD01000008.1-human-gut-metagenome-genome-assembly--contig:-NODE-8-length-144969-cov-20.647308_pt1 | contig 144969 bp, 107 predicted proteins | sample MGYA00241574_ERZ501499 | MGnify/ENA primary metagenome ERZ501499 (study PRJEB25962, sample SAMEA2042576) | human gut metagenome | biome: human gut; feature: human-associated habitat; material: faeces...
GCCTTTTCGATGTCGATTTCGATTATTTCAATTCCATAAAGGTACAATTAGAACCACGCTTGCTCCAGGGGTTATAGGGGGCACGGAGATTTCAATTCCATAAAGGTACAATTAGAACTCAATCTCTGTACTCTAAGACTTAGGTTTACTACGATTTCAATTCCATAAAGGTACAATTAGAACCCAAATCTTGTCCTTCATATACTTGTTGGCCAAGTCTATTTCAATTCCATAAAGGTACAATTAGAACTTGACAGCTGTAGAGAGCTTCTCGAACGATACATTCATTTCAATTCCATAAAGGTACAATTAGAACGATGCGTTCGGCTGCCTGGGTATTGGTACTCTGCAATTTCAATTCCATAAAGGTACAATTAGAACTGTTCAGAGTGGCTTTTCTGCTTCATCTATGCAAAAATTTCAATTCCATAAAGGTACAATTAGAACAAAGATGAACCACTACCCAAGTTTTGGTTAACAACATTTCAATTCCATAAAGGTACAATTAGAACATCACGATTTTGCCTTTTCGATGTCGATTTCGATTATTTCAATTCCATAAAGGTACAATTAGAACCCGTTAATCCTTAGGCATAGATGCTCGAAGAATCAATAGGTTTGTGGGTGCAAAGATACAAAAAATCTTCAGAAAAAATGTCGATGCCTAAAGATATTTTTTCAGCGGCCTTACGACAACCTGCCTATTTATGGAGGTTTCAATAAGTCAAAGAACACTTTTGGAGGTTTTTCCGAACCTAGAAACGGAAAAATAGAACCACATCGACAACTCTTTATAAGAAATTATCGGTAGACATTCTTTCTTTTCCAAGAATCTGTTTGTTCATATTATACCCCATTTTATTGGTGAAAACAATGACACTATCCTCGGATTCATCAATGATAGCTTTCATCTTCATTTGCAATTCCCGAAGTTTAGCTTCAGATAATTCTCCCTCCAAAACTGAGTTCTGAATCCAACACAAATATTGGCGGCAAAGCTTCAACATTTTGCCTACTCGCTTCTCACCTACATCATAAACTATAATCACATACATATCACCAATACATTTTAAAAGGTTTATATTCTTCTATTCCTAAAATATCTTTTAGTAGCTTATAGCATTCCAACTTTATAAGATGCTTATAGCTTACATTACGTCCTAAAGAACGATGACGGAATGTCTCATCATAACGCTCTTCCATGGTCTTTACAAAAATCTTCTTTCCCTTTTCGTTCAAAAGACATTTGTTGAGTTTCTTATCAAAATGACTGGTGCTTAAAGCATGCTTATTGAGTACCTTGAAGATGACTCTATCCACGATAATAGGTTTGAAGATCTCGGATATATCAAGACATAACGAAAAACGCCTTTCTCCTGGAGTATGCAGAAAGCTTATCGTTGGATTGAGCTGAGTTTGATGAACTGCCCGGAGAGTTTCAGTATAACACATCATGTTGCCAAAAGATATGAGAGCATTCACCTCATTTTCTGGCGGTTGCTTGGTTCTTGATCCCATGTTGAAATCATCGAGAATGATATCGAATGCAGCATAATATGCCTGTCTGATATTTCCCTCAATTCCCATTATCTCATCTACAGCCTTAGCATCTGGCAAAGTATTACTCAATCTTTTAATAGTATCGATAATATCTTGCAGGTCTTTTCCTCTACGATTATAATAGTTGAGGTTCATAACCATATTCCAAGCTGCTCCCTGAATGAATTTACGAGCTAATTCTACCCTTTTCTTCTTATTTTGGTACGCAGATGTTTGTGCCAACAATGCCTTGCCAGAAAGAAGACTTTCCCTTGGCATGAAGCTTCCGGTATAGTTCTCATAATAGTCGAAGAAGTGGACAGGAATACCTTTCTGCCCCAGAAAGTTGAACAAAGCGCTATTTGTCCGCAGACTTCCAAAGGCATACAGTTCCGCAACATCCTCAATAGGAATGTATCGAGGTTGCTGCTTGATTTCTTCATTATCTTCATTCACGATAACAGGCGTGAACTTCAGCGTATTATCTCTGCGTTCCATGATGCCTGGATTGAACAGATAGAAACTTCTTTTCATTCTTCTTCCTCCAACTCGTTTATATAACAAAAATCGAAATAACTACAATTCTTACAGATGCCTTTCTTAACTTTAGACGGGCAAACATCTTGAGAGATTATCTTAATAATGTCCTTAGATATAACCTGAATGTCATCTCTATCAACATCTGTCAAGATTACTTCTTTTGTCTTTCTCAAAAGAGGATATTCCAAGATGCCCTTCACGCCATCAATTCCATGTTTCTCGAAAACATACATGTAATATTTCAGTTGCCATTCATGAGCTTTATCCACCTTATTAGATTTTTTTATCTCATGGATGACCTTGTTCTTGGCATCATAGTAATCTACTTTGATACCATCAATCTCCACTTCCTCATACTTTGATGTACGTTGCGGATAACTTGATTCATGCACCAGCTTTCCTTCATAGACCAAGTCTGCCTCTTGTTCCATGTTGATGCCATTGGCAAACAACCATAGTTTGCGATGGCAAAGCTGGTAATAGTTGAAATGAGTGCCTGTTACTATCATAAGAAATTGTCCTCCTCATTATCTGTTAGATCAATACCTATATCAAATGTATAAAAACCATCACGTATAACATTAATAAAGATTGGTTCGTTAGACCCTATAGTAATTCTGCAATTTGAATCAATCCTATGTTCTTTCCTGCCTTTATCCAATAAATATACAGGTAAGCTTATGGAATAGGACAGTACAAACTCCATATATTCGGAATAATTGTAAAAATGCGTACACTTAGGCTTAATAATAAAAGCAGTTCCTTGTGGGCCTATATCACGGCTTCTCCAACTGTTGGAATGAGTATCATCATCATTCCATTTCTCAACTGGGTTTATTAGCCAATTATTAATAAACATTTGTTCCAATGATTTTACGTTAGTTTGGGCTTTTACACTGAAAATTGTTTCTTCTGCATACACTTTATTTAGAATATTGACTAAATCTTGTGCAGAATATATACCACATTTAAGTATGTCCATAGTAGACAACAATGCCTTACATGGAATCCATGACTTCTCACTTTGAGAATATGAGCCGTACGGTGCAGGATAGAGAGAGTTGTCCTTGTATGGTATCAATACATACATTTCACCAACAGAATGATCAAATCGACATAATCTTCCTGCTCTCTGCATAAGTCTGTCTATAGGACATACCTCACTAATCATTAGTTCGGAACTAATATTGATACTGATTTCTCCTATTTGTGTAAGAATAGCTATTCCTTTAGCAGTACCATTGCCCCATGCCTTTCTCCCTAAATTATCAAGCAACATGTTTTCCTTATGTTGTTTGTCTTTTTCTGTAAACCTACTGTGATACAGGATAACAGGGATGTCTTTGCCGCTTTTCAATACAAGGTCTTTTACTTCCTTGTATACTTTTATGGCTTTATCTACTGTGTTAAGGTAAATAATAGCATTACCTTTTTCTATACAATATTCCAACAAATAGTTTATATCCTGTATATTGTCATATTCTATCTGTTTTCTTATATTGAAACATTTTTTGTATCTATCGCTATCTTTGTCTTCCAATATTCTTTCAATGTTGAATCCTGCTTTTCTATATAATTGTAAAGCTGATTCTGGCAAAGACGCACTCATTATCATAACTGGAACTTTCCAATTATGAAGCACTTTTAATAGGAAGAGGATATTGGCAAGGGTAAAATCATCATAGAAATCTGCTTCATCAATAACTACACAAGAGTTGGCGAGATTGCTACAAATCAGATGATGGTTTTCTTGAGTAAAGGTTAAAGACATCAACAAGTGATCAATGGTACATACTGTAATTGGTGTTGCAAGAAGTTTTGCCATTTTTTGTTGAGCCAATGCTTCCGTCATATCCATTTCTCCATTTTGCACTTTCGAATACTTTGAGTACCAAGCACTGGAATGATACAAGCCTGTATCAGACAAGGTGGATGCTACGTTTACAGAGAGAGCATTTGCCGTAAATCGAGTTGGCATAGCTATTACAAGACGATCGGCTTTGTGAGCGGCTATCTGGCGAGAGGCCCATAATAAAGAGGCATCTGTTTTTCCTGCTCCTGTTGGAGCGCGTACAAGCAGAATCTCATTATCCCAATTGTCCTCTACAAGTTTTTGTATCCCCCGTTTGTCAGCAAAGGGAAAGTGATAATCAAAGAACGATAGTTTGGGAACAAATTCGTTATCTTCTTTTGCACTTGCTCTATGGTCGGCAAACTGAAGTAACCCTCTAATAGTGTCAAATTCTAATAACTTGTCACATACTAAAGTCAAATTCTCTTTTTCTGATATATCATTGGATGTCTTGCGAAATACATTCCAGAATTGCTTAAAAGAAGGATTGCTCATCCATTTGTCCTCAAAGCCAAGTCCTAATTTTCCATGATGCGCTGCTATAGCCGCCAATATAGGAATAGGCATATTGGTGGTAACAGCTTTATCTAATGAATAGAATTCATGTCGTAGACCGACATTTCTAAGATGGCATCCGGCTTCGTTACGTTTTTCAGAACTGTATTCTTTAAAAAAATTATCAGGATGTTTTTGTTTCCACAATTGATAATTATGGAAATCCTTCCTACATGCTTCTTGCCATTTTTTGCATGCTTTACCATTATCATGCCATTTCGCAGAGACAGACAAACGCATTGCCAGATCTTTACCGGTCAACTTTTTGTATTTCTCGCAAGTGCTTATAAAAATCTGGCATATATCGGATACTTCAGACACAACATCAGAACGATGCTGTCCTAATGTTATGCCTGAAGGTTTAGCCAATATATTGTTGCGTTTGTCTACTTCCATTTTTATACTAATTTATGGTTATACATTGTTACTCAAACAAAGAAGGAGTATCGTCTATCTTCTTTTCTTGCTTCTTTGTCTTGGTCGTCTTTGTTTCTTTTGTGTTTACATATACATCTTCAAAACTTCTCACCTTACTGTCGTCAGAATCGCATGTGTATAGTTCATTTGACTTCAAAAACTCGAGAGCCTCATTATAAGCTTTCAATACACTATTTTCTGTATGGTCATCACCAATAAAGTATTTAGCCCCTCTTTCATCCAATTCGTTCAGAATGTTCGCACGTTCTGTTTCTTCTGCTTCAAAATAGCGAGAGGCTTTTCTGCTAAGTATATTATCAAATACGATTATCACTTGTTGAGGCTCGCCACATACTGCATTACGTGCCTGATTGGCATAATCGTTCATCAAGCGGGTTGCATTAAGATAAAGCAAAGCTCTGCGCTTTCTTTCTGCTTCTGTTGCATGCTTATAATACACAGTACCAACATTAAACGATTTTTCATAACTATATGCCTTTGATATACTAAGTGAGGTTATATCAAGAAAGAAATTCATACGCATAATATCTCCCTGGCTGAATTCACGTGTTGCAATTGCTTGCTCATTAGCGTTTTCGCCTTCGGTATTGACTCTCAATCGCATAAGAAGGTCACGACCTACCTCACTTTCATTCATCGCTACTGCTGGAGTTACTGACAACGGGGCTGTTCGTCTGCCAGAATAATCACCTTTGGAAGGATGCATAAATCCTCCCATGTCAGCTCTTAAATCTGATTCAATCTTATCCGTTATGCCGTCACCATTCGAAACAAATGTGTCTTCTTTTGCCTCGTCTGCATTATTCAGACGATCTATAGCTGAAAACAATACATGGCGCTGCATCTGTCCAGAGATATAAACACGTCCATCAGGACGACGCTTAATGGATGAGGCGTTTCCCAATAATTTTTCGCCTCCATTAGCTATATGATCCTCGAAAGGAGCCAATAGCGATACTAAAATTCCTTTGATTTCCATATTTTTATTTTTATATGTTACTATAATCTTCTGTCACTTCTTCATTCTCAATAGATTGATTATCACTTGAAGTTACTTTGTCAGTTTCCTCAATTTTAGACTTTAATCTTGAAAACGCAATAAGCAAATTCTTTGCCTGCTCTAATGGAAGTTCGCCACTTGCCGCCTTTTCCATGAACAGAGAGGCTTCTGCCGGGGCATCCAAACCAGAAAGACGACCTGCTCTTGTTATTGTATGAGCAATAAGAGCATCGCCAGACTTTGCTGAGAATATAGAACTTTCCAGTTCTACCAAAACCTTAGCCTTAGCCTCAGCTATTTTCTTTTTTAAATTTCCCCCATTTGCTGACACGTCTTCTTCCTTTTGTACAGAAGTGCCTACCTTTTTTTGTGTTGAGCGATAAGCTACATAATTAAGCCATTTGCCAAGCTCCTTTGCTGAGCTTACAATTTCTTTATCTATCTTTTCCATATCACAAAAATATGTATTTAATAATAATTCTATATCGTATGGATACTCTGCCCTGAAGGCAAGAAAATCCTTAAACGTAGGACGATTGAATATCTGTAAGAAACGACTTGCAAACAAATCGAACTTTTGGTATTCAAATGCATTATTTGTTGATTTCCTACCTTCTTTGTATAACACTACATAATATAGGCTATCAACAATTTTTCTAAGTTTGCCTCTTTCAGCCAATCTTATTATGGAATGATTAAATGAGAACACGCTGGCATCGCCATATTTTATGGCGTAGAAGTTACAATCCTTAAGACTTTCAAGAACCTTCTTAGCAAGTTCAGAAACATCTTTTTCTTTAGTCATCTCTCCAATAGCTCCAAGAAGCGCAATGCTTCCTAAAGCACTACTATGAGGAGCATTAGGAAAGTTTCCTCTGAATATATTCGGTCTTTGGGGTATGTATTTTAAAGTCTTTTCGTCACATTCTACTTTACCTACCATCAATGAAGAATCTAACTTTTGGATTCGGATACGTTTGAAGAGTTTGATAAAATTTTGCAAATCAGAGATGTCTAAATCAGGGATAAGGCACGTGTTATCTGTTGATACTTTACCTACACCAGACTTATATTGCAGACAAGGTTTTAAAGCCGTTGTAGATGTTATTAAAGCAAAACACTGATCTAACACTGTTGCAGAGGGCTTTCCACGACCTATATTGCCACTATCGGAAAAAGAGTTGAATTCTCCTGACGTTGGCACTTCTGATTGTGATATTTTATATGCTTTAAGCAAATCCATATTTTCTTCAGAACAAGTTTTACAAACGACATTATACAGATTAGAGGCTTTCATTTCTGATGTAATTGCGTTCGGTGATAGATATATGTATTTTTTTGCATCATTCTTTTCCTTTGTAAATCCAAATGACACTTTTGTTTGTCCACAATAGTCACCTATGGGCTTAACGCTAAAAGCATTAAGTCCTTTTATCAATTCCTCTTTTATTTCCTTGAATGTGATATCTTGCTCTGTTTGCAAGCCATATTCTTCCATCAAGAGGGCTATAGCATACTTTAAATAAACATGAGTTGTCATATTTCCTCTTTTTTAAATTCAACGTTAACCCACCCTTCACTATTACCCAAATAACAATTATTGGATATTTTTATTATAGGTAAAAGCTGTTCTGCTAACATTCTATCCATTGTTATTGGTATTTCCATTATTGCATCCAAATAGATATACTCACGAGGCGTCGGTGATGTATAAAAGCATGGAATTTTACCTATATTATTTTTAAACCATTCGTCTTTCTTTGGCTCTGATTCCTTCCTTGGCAAGTCATTCCATTTACTAAACAAATTATATCTTTCTGCTACTAATGAAACATCTATATTTCTACAACCATTTAGATGTTTGTTTGAATCAGAGCGTCTGTACCCTCTGTTCCACAAGTCACTATAATTGAACATACTTTTGAATTCTTTCAAGGATATTTTTCCTGAAATATCAAAGTAATCCATCAGTAAGGGCAAATATGTTGATCCCCGTACAAACTCTTCCTTTTCCAATTTGACATTAAGTTTCTTGCGTACTTTAACCATATCTTTGAATATTTCAAGCCGCATTTTTTTATCAAAATGCCAACCTAACATATTCTCAAATAGTCCACATATCATCTTCTTGCTTGGGTGTTTCAATGTTTTATAGAAAGATCCAGGCAATTCGTCTACCATAGACAAAGGAGCTAATGGTCTTACTGCCAAAACTACTCTTTTGTCTAGTTCTGGCATTTTTCGTAATATAGATAAATCTATTTTTGTTTCATTCATGTCGAAATCCTTTCTGTTTTATAAATCCAAAACCCTGCGAACATTGTTCTCCAACACCTCCTTCATAAGCAATCTTCATCAACTCTAAAGGTGCTTTCATGCGGAAAGAGCAGAGATAACCACGTACTCTTGATTCGTAAAGAGTATTGGCTTTTATCGTTATCAACTTTGACTTGACCTTTTTATCAATCAATTCAAATGAAAACTCCTTGTCATTCATATCAAATGGCTGACCATGAATGCTCTCATATCTCGCCATCAATCCCTTTAATACGCCTTCAACAAACATAGGATTATCAGGAGATAGATATTGAGTCTTGTTATCTTCATGAAGCTTTACACAAATAGGAGACAGAGCTACGAAAGTCATTTCTTCTGATAATTGTGGCATTGGTATAGCCTCTACTCCAACAACATCAAAAGCAACTTGATATTTCTTATTGCCAATGGTAAAACTTTGATGAGCAAATATTCCTTGAATGAACTCCATGGTGCTTTTCTCTGGAATGAAACTAATGTACCAAGTAGCTCTTTCACCCATGATATTAAGACATCCTTCTTTCGGCAAAGGTCTTATCTTTTCAAAGATAAAAGGCGAATAGCAAAATAGCTTAAATCTCTTGCTTCCATTCAATTGATAACCATTTTCATGAAGCCATGACGAATATTGCGTATCAGCTTGCGCCAATATGCGATAAATGACAGCAGACTGCTCATACTGATAATTAAAGGGCAGCAAGTCACCATGTTTCCTATCTATTTTCAAAGTTATTTTAAACTTCATAAATATTTATTTTATGCATACAAAGTTAATAAAAAAACTTATACGTTGTTATTTCTTTAAGAATTATTATACTAATATTTCATTTTATCCTATCGAAATGCCAGTTTAGCAAGTAAACAACAAACACCGACATTACCCTTACCTTCATGCCTTAGAATACCCACTTTTTGCATCACCGCCAAATCTCTTTTTACCACCCTTGAAGTCTCCGACATGGTTACCGACATTTACACCGACAAAATAGCATCAACCTTCTGCGTTCACAGACCAGCGCTAAATTGATAACTTTCCCAAAATTATCCCAAAAGGGAAAGAACAAGAAGATTTAAGGAGAAAAGGGGATTACACATTATTATATATAGGAATTCTTAGGGAAAATGGTGGGGATTACATTATTGAATATCAACAACTTAAAAGTTTCATTGTGCAAGTTGTGGCTATTTCATTATGCAAGTTGAGGATTTATCATAAAAAAAAATGGTGTTTCATTCCTCACAAATGAAACACCATTGACCTAAATTTTATGCTGATAATCGAATTTCGCAATTAGTTGCTATAAGCACTCTCACCATGCTCGTAGATGTCGAGACCTTCCTCCTCTACTCGCTTGTCTACACGTACACCTACACTCTTATCTACTACCTTGAAGATAATGTAGGTAACTACTACGCTGTAGATGATGCTTACCACGGTGGCTACAACCTGAATCCAGAGCTGATGCCAGTCGCCATAGAGGGCACCCTGTACACCTTCGGCTCCTGTTACATACTGAGTGGCGAAGACACCGGTGAGGATAGAACCCAGAATACCACCCATACCATGAACACCAAAGGCATCGAGAGCATCATCATACTTGAACTTCTCCTTTACTACAGCTACCATGAAGAAGCAGACGATGGTGGAAATGATACCGATGCAGAAAGCTCCGAAAATATCGGTACTGCCGGCTGCAGGAGTGATGGCTACCAATCCGGCTACAGCACCGGTACAAGCACCTACTGTAGTTGGCTTCTTGTTCACAATCCAGTCGATGAGCATCCAGGTAGTGGCTGCCGCTGCTGTGGCGATATGGGTTACGAGGAAGGCGTTGGCTGCCAGACCATCGGCTGCCAATCCGCTACCGGCATTGAAACCGAACCATCCCAACCAAAGGAATGACATACCCATGAACACGAAGGTGATGTTGTGAGGTGTGATAGGATGACCCGCACGGTAATCATCTCGCTTGCCTACACAGAGTGCCATGACCAGAGCGGCTACACCGGCATTGATATGAACCACGGTACCACCTGCAAAGTCGATGGCTCCCATCTCCTGCAGGAAACCGCCACCCCATACCCAGTGGGCCATTGGAAGATAAGCGATGATAACCCAGAGGATGGTGAAAAGTACATAACCGCTGAACTTAACGCGCTCGGCAAAAGCACCGAGAATCAAGGCTGGAGTAATGAGGGCGAACATGCACTGGAACATTGCAAAGGTGAGCTCCGGAATGCCTGTAGGCATGATGGCATCCAAGCCGATGCCGTGGAGGAAACATTTATCGAAACCACCGATGACGCAAGCCAGAGGATTGCCCGAATCGGCATATTCTGTAGAGAATGCCCAGGAATAACCGAAGGCTACCCATATCAGACTGACTACTGCCACGATGAAAACCGTCTGCATCAGGATGCTGAGAATATTCTTCTGGCGCACCAAACCACCATAAAAAAGTGCTATACCCGGGATTGACATCAAAAGCACCAAGATGGTTGCCATGATCATCCACGCTGTGTTACCCGTATCAAGTGTAGTTAATAATAAACTGCTCATACTTATATCTTATAGTTAAATTAGAATACTAAATAATATTTATTAAAGATAAGTAAGAATGCCTAATTCAACATTCAACACTTAACATTCAACATTCAACATTTTAAATTATTCCTCTTTCTCAGCGTTATACAATGCGATGTCGCCTCGCTCGCCGGTTCTGATTCTAACGGTATCGAGTACAGGAATCACGAAGATTCTGCCATCTCCTACTTCACCGGTCTGTGCAGCGCCCTGGATGGCGGCGATGGTAGGCTCCACATTCTTGTCACGAACCACGATGTTCAGAAGCACACGCTCGATGCTGCTGGTATCGTACATCACACCACGGTAAATGCGAGCCTGGCGCATTTTACCCTCACCTCTTACATTGTAATAAGAGAACCACTCGATGTCTGCTGCTAAAAGCGCCTTCTTGACATCCTCGAATCTAGACTTGCGGATAATTGCCTCAATCTTCTTCATAATTCTTTAATAATTAATAATGTGTTAATACTTCTATTGATTGTCTCTTTTCGAAAACGGACCGTCATTGGTTGCTATTCAAATCAAGCCTTTCTTTTACACTATGTTCGTTTTCGGCTGCAAAATTAATACATTTTGTCAGCATTTTAAAGAAAATAAAAACATTTCGCTTTTACTTTTTATCGAATATTTTAATTTTATCGAGGCTTATCATATTCTCCTTACAATTTGTAAGGCAGAAAGCAATTTTATAACACAAATTGTAAGATAGCGAAAAATAATCAAGATTTCTGTATTTATTTTCTTGCATATCTCAACAAATCGTCGTACCTTTGCAACCGAAATCAAACAAATAGTCATCGAAATATTCGAAAGACTAGCAAAAAGTCAAATCTCAAAAGAGATAAGACATGAGAGATAAAAGAAGAGTATTCAAACATAAAGAACAACGCAGATGAAAGAAACAGTTCATTTTACAAAGATGCAGGGAGCGGGTAACGATTATATATATGTAGATACCCAACAATACGACATCCCTGACCCAGAGAAGGCGGCCATTTCCTGGAGTGCTTATCACACGGGCATAGGAAGCGACGGACTGGTTCTCATCGGAAAGCCGCACGACGGCATAAGAGCAGATTATTCGATGCGCATCTTCAACGCCGATGGTTCTGAAGCGATGATGTGCGGCAATGCAAGCCGATGCATCGGTAAGTATCTTTACGAAAAGGGATTGACCCGAAAGGACACCATCCGACTGGAAACGCTTTCGGGTATCAAGATATTGAAACTTCATCTTCAGGATAATAAAGAAGTTGTGGAATCGGTAACAGTAGACATGCTGGAACCCAAACTTGAAAATCCCGAGCAATTCTTAGGCCCTTCGGTGCTCGAAGCTGACGGCAGAAAATTTGAAGGCACCTATGTTTGCATGGGTAATCCGCATTTCGTTACCTTCGTGGATGACATCGACACCATCGACATCGCCCACTATGGTAAAATCCTGGAAAGAGACAAGGCATTTCCCCAGAGATGCAACATAGAATTTGCACAAGTAACTGACACAGACGCCATAAGGACACGAGTTTGGGAAAGGGGAAGCGGAATAACAATGGCTTGCGGAACAGGAGCCTGTGCCACAGCCGTAGCCGCAGCCCTTACCAAGCGTACTGGCAGAAAAAGCAGTATCGTGATGGATGGCGGAACGCTGGAAATAGAATATAGCGAGGCTGATGATCATGTTTACATGACGGGACCTGCAGCCTTCTCATTCGAAGGAGAAATTGAATTATAAATAAGAGCAAACTTAAATAACAAATGGTCGATAATGACCACAAATAAAAGGAGAAACAAAATATGGCATTAGTTAATGAACATTTCCTGAAGTTGGCCAACAACTACTTGTTTGCCGACATCGCAAAGAAGGTGAACGCCTACAAGATTGCACATCCAAAGCAGCGTGTAATCAGTCTGGGCATCGGTGACGTAACCCAGCCTCTCTGCCCTGCCGTCATCAAGGCGATGCACAAGGCTGTAGACGAGATGGCTGAGCAGGCTTCTTTCAGAGGCTATGGTCCGGAACGAGGCTACGACTTCCTCCGCGAGGCTATCATCAAGAACGACTTTCTGCCACGTGGCATTCATCTTGATGCCAACGAGGTATTCGTAAACGATGGAGCCAAGAGCGATACGGGAAATATCCAGGAGATTTTGAGATGGGATAACAACATCGGCGTTACCGACCCGATTTATCCGGTTTATATAGACTCTAACGTGATGATAGGTAGAGCCGGAGTCTTCGAGAACGGCAAGTGGAGCAATGTAACCTACATGCCTTGCGATGAGAGCGATGACTTCATCCCTCAGATTCCAGACCACCGTGTGGACATGATTTATCTCTGTTATCCAAACAACCCAACGGGTACGGTCATCTCGAAAGAAGAACTCAGAAAATGGGTAAACTATGCTATCAAGAACGAGAGCATCATCCTCTATGATGCAGCCTACGAGGCATATATCACCGACCCATCAATTCCTCATTCTATCTACGAGATTCGTGGAGCCAGAAAGGTAGCGATAGAATTCCACAGTTATTCGAAGACTGCCGGATTCACCGGTGTGCGTTGTGGTTACACCATCGTTCCTAAAGAGTTGAAGGCAAAGACATTGGCAGGTGAGGAAGTGGCATTGAATCCTATCTGGGACCGCCGCCAGTGCACCAAGTTTAATGGTACAAGCTATATCAGCCAGCGTGCTGCCGAAGCCATCTACACCCCTGAGGGTAAGGAACAGGTGAAGGCAACCATCAATTACTATATGGAGAATGCCCACTTCATGAGAGCCGAACTCCAGAAACTCGGCTTGAGAGTATATGGCGGCGAGAATGCACCTTATCTCTGGGTGAAGACGCCAAACAACACGCCAAGCTGGAAATTCTTCGAAGAGATGCTTTATGGTGCCAGCGTAGTCTGCACTCCAGGTGTCGGCTTCGGTCCATCGGGCGAAGGCTACATCCGACTCACCGCCTTCGGCGAGCATGAGGACTGCAAGGAAGCCATGGAGAGAATTGCCAAATGGCTGGGAAAATAAACGTTCCAACAGATTATAAAAACATTGAAAATCAGAAATTTTAAAATATATAAGGTATGAGCAACTTAAGATTTGAAGCTGTTTCAGAGGCTTCCAAGAGAAAGCCTGTTGAGGTAACCGCTCCTAGCGAGCGACCAAGTGAATTCTTCGGAAAGAAGGTATTCAACCGACAGAAGATGTACAAGTATCTCCCTGCAGATGTCTATGAGAAACTGGTAGACGTCATCGACAACGGAGCACGTCTCGACCGTAACATCGCCAACGCCGTAGCCAAAGGCATCAAGCAGTGGGCTGACGAGAATGGCGTAACCCACTACACTCACTGGTTCCAGCCACTGACAGAAGGTACTGCCGAGAAGCACGATGCCTTCATCGAGCATGATGGCAAGGGTGGTATGATCGAGGAATTTTCAGGCAAGTTGCTCGTTCAGCAGGAGCCTGATGCATCATCTTTCCCATCTGGCGGTATCCGCTCTACCTTCGAGGCTCGCGGTTATTCAGCATGGGATCCAACATCTCCTGTATTCATCATCGACGATACACTCTGTATCCCTACCGTCTTCATCTCTTACACAGGTGAGGCACTCGACTATAAAGCTCCATTGCTCCGTTCATTGCACGCTGTAAACGTAGCAGCAACAGAGGTTTGCCACTACTTCAACCCTGATGTCAAGAAAGTTATTTCCAATCTCGGTTGGGAGCAGGAGTACTTTCTGGTAGATGAAAGCTTGTATGCAGCACGTCCTGACCTGATGCTGACAGGCCGCACCCTGATGGGTCACGATTCAGCCAAGAACCAGCAGATGGACGACCACTACTTCGGCGCCATCCCAGAGCGTGTTCAGGCATTCATGAAGGATTTGGAAATCCAGGCTCTCGAACTCGGTATTCCTTGCAAGACCCGTCACAACGAGGTAGCACCAAACCAGTTTGAGTTGGCACCTATCTTCGAGGAGACCAACCTTGCCGTTGACCACAACATGCTCCTGATGAGTTTGATGAAGAAGGTAGCTCGCCATCACGGTTTCCGCGTACTTCTCCATGAGAAGCCATTCGCAGGCATCAACGGTTCCGGTAAGCACAACAACTGGAGTCTCGCTACTGATACCGGCATCCTGCTCCATGGCCCTGGCAAGACACCAGAGGATAACCTCCGTTTCGTAGTCTTCATCACAGAGACTTTGATGGGTGTATACAAGCACAACGGTTTGCTCAAGGCTTCTATCATGAGCGCTACCAATGCGCATCGTCTGGGCGCCAACGAGGCACCTCCAGCAATCATCTCTTCATTCCTCGGCAAGCAGTTGACCGACCTTCTCGAGCACATTGAGAAAGCCGACAAGAAGGATCTCTTCACCGTAGCTGGCAAGCAGGGCATGAAGTTGGATATCCCTGAGATTCCAGAGTTGATGATTGATAACACCGACCGTAACCGTACATCACCATTCGCCTTCACCGGTAACCGTTTCGAGTTCCGTGCCGTCGGTTCTGAGGCTAACTGTGCATCAGCAATGATTGTATTGAACACAGCCGTAGCCGAGGCTTTGACCGACTTCAAGAAGCGTGTGGATGAGTTGATTGCCAAGGGTGAGGACAAGACATCTGCCATCATCGATATCGTTCGTCAGGATTTGAAGACCTGCAAGCCAATCCGTTTCGACGGCAATGGTTACTCAGATGAGTGGGTAGAGGAAGCAGCTAAACGTGGTCTGGACTGCGAGAAGAGCTGTCCTAAGATTTTTGAGCGTTATCTCGACCCTGCCACTATCAAGATGTTCGAGGATATGGGCGTCATGAAGAAGAACGAGTTGGAAGCCCGTAACGAGGTGAAATGGGAGACCTACACCAAGAAGATTCAGATTGAGGCTCGTGTAATGGGCGACTTGAGTATGAACCACATCATCCCTGTGGCTACTCACTATCAGAGCCAGTTGGCTAAGAATGTGGAGAACATGATTGATATCTTCGGCGACGAGGAAGGCAAGAAGTTGACAGCCCGCAACATCAATATCATCAAGAAGATTGCCGAGCGCACTCAGATCATCGAGACAGGTGTTGAGGAGTTAGTAAATGCCCGCAAGGTTGCCAACAAGATTGAGAATGAGCACGATAAGGCAATTGCTTATCATGACACGGTAGCTCCAAAGATGGAGGAAATCCGTTATCAGATTGATAAGTTGGAGTTGACTGTAGCCGATGAGCTCTGGACCTTGCCTAAGTATCGTGAACTCCTGTTCATCCGCTAATCAGCAATGTCTTCAAAATAGATAAGACATATTTCTGACAGATAAAAAAAACAAAGCTCTAACAAGAGCTACTCTTCATCAGATATAACAATTGAACGATCAATCTATTTCTTTTATTGGTTGTTTAAGTTTGCGCGGAGTGTGGTTGTGAAATCACGCTCCGCTTTTTTTCCCAAAAAAGCCTACACCTAAGCACACTCTGTATTTAGGAAATACTACCTGCCTCGGTATCAGAATCTAATCATACACATTTCTCCATCAACACAAAGGTGATGAATCCCAGGAGAAGGGCGTAGGTGGCTTGCTTCTGAAAGCCATGGGCATGGGTTTCGGGAATCATCTCGTCGCTCGTTACATAAAGCATGGCGCCACCGGCAAAGCCCAGCATCACGGGGAGGAAGGTGGAAGAGGCTGAACCCAAACCGAAACCCAACAGAATGCCTATCACTTCGAGCAGGGCGATGAAGATGGAAATGAAGAAGGTGCGGACTGCTGTAACACCAGCCATCATTAAAGGAGCAATAATCACCATACCCTCAGGGATGTTCTGCAGGGCGATACCGAAGGATACCCCCCACTCCGTTGCTCCCTCTGCCGAACAGACACTCACTCCAGCAGCCATGCCTTCGGGCAGTTTATGTAGGGCTATCGCCATCACGAAGAGCATCACCTGACTGAGTCGGGCATTATTGCGATGCTCCTCGGGGTCTAGTCCCGTGATATGATGAAGATGGGGAGTTACCAGATCCAGCACATTCAGAAACAAGGCTCCTGCCATCACGCCGATTACTACCAGCCACCAAAGACTGGTCTGTTCAAAGGCTGGCACTATCAGTCCCAACGTGGAAGCTGCCAACATGATTCCGGCACAATATCCCAATACGGCGTCGTTCCATTTATGAGGCAACTCCTTGACGAAGAATCCCAAAATGGCACCTATAATCGTGGCACCGCAAAGTCCGGCAGCACTAATCAATACGTTTGTCATAATCAATAAAATATATCGAAGTTATCCAGTTAAACACATGAAGATGCAGATACATCATAGAAGAAAAAAAGCATGGACAACCCTCACAGTCATCCATGCCCATCTATTTCGTATCTGATCTATTCAGTTATTATTAATTATATTTTGTTATGGTGAAATTGGTGTTTTCCAATTTCACATCATCATTCCTATTTCAACTTCGTATAACCGTAAGCTGCGCTATTGCCCAACTGCTCTTCGATGCGGATAAGCTGGTTGTACTTAGCCATACGGTCGGTACGGCTCATAGAACCTGTCTTAATCTGACCAGAGTTTGTTGCTACGGCAATATCAGCAATTGTTGTATCCTCGGTTTCACCAGAACGATGGGAAGTAACGGTGGTGTAACCATGACGGTGAGCCATCTCGATAGCATCCAGTGTCTCGGTAAGAGAACCAATCTGGTTCACCTTGATGAGGATAGAGTTGGCAGCACCCATCTTGATGCCCTTCTCCAGGAACTTCACGTTGGTAACAAAGAGGTCGTCACCTACCAACTGGCAACGATCGCCGATGGCAGCAGTCAACTTCACCCAGTTGTCCCAATCGTTCTCGTCAAGGCCATCCTCGATTGAATCGATAGGATATTTGGTAATCAGTTCTTCCAGGAACTTGATCTGCTCAGCAGCAGTCAGTTTCTTACCATTAGGATCCTTCTTCTTGCCATCCTTCAACTGGCGATAATCGTAGTACCACTCACCATTTTCCTGAACGGCAAACTCGCTGGCAGCACAGTCCATGGCAATCTTCACGTCCTTTCCTGGCTCATAACCGGCATCCTTGATAGCCTGGCAGATGCTGTCGAGCGCATCCTCAATACCATCGAGTGCAGGAGCAAAACCGCCCTCATCACCTACGGCAGTAGAAAGACCGCGGCTCTTCAGGAGCTTAGCCAAGGCATGGAACACCTCAGCACCCATACGGATAGCCTCCTTCTCGGAAGGAGCACCCACAGGACGGATCATAAATTCCTGGAAGGCGATAGGCGCATCAGAGTGAGCACCACCATTGATGATATTCATCATAGGAACAGGAAGAGTGTAAGTATTGCAACCGCCGATATAGCGATACAATGGAATATGGAGATACTCAGCAGCAGCATGAGCCACAGCCAAAGAAACACCGAGGATGGCGTTGGCACCCAGATTAGACTTGGTCTTGGTACCGTCGAGTTCCAACATCTTATAATCGATGGCACGCTGCTCCAAGGCAGAAAAACCTACCAAAGCCGGAGCAATCACCTGATTCACGTTCTCTACTGCCTTCAAGACACCCTTGCCGTCATAGCGGTTCTTGTCGCCATCACGAAGTTCCAAAGCCTCGTTCTCACCAGTTGATGCACCAGAAGGAACCGATGCACGACCAACGATACCTGACTTCAAAGAAACTTCAACCTCTACTGTAGGATTGCCACGAGAATCCAAGATTTCTCTTGCATGAACATTTTCAATAATCATAATACTATAATACTTTTAATTACGTTAAACATTTTTTCCGAGTGCAAATTTAGGTATTATCTGACAAATCTCCAAATTTCGGGCATCATCAAAAGTAGGTATTCGCCCGAAAATACCTACATATAGGTAAGGAGAGGCATGGAAATTTGAGATGCTACCAAATTGTCATTTTATTTTATTTTAATTTTATCAATCAGTCCTTCGAAATCCTCCTTTTGCATAGCACCCATCTGCACAGATGGTTTGCCTTTCACGGGGATAAAGAGGAAGGTAGGGATGCTGCTGATACCGAAAACAGAAGCAAGTTCGGACTCCTGGTCGATATCCACCTTATAGAAATCTATCTTGCCGGCATATTTCTCGGCGAGAGATTCTACTACAGGAGCCATCATCTTGCAAGGACCACACCAGGTGGTGTAGAAATCGATGACGGCAGGACGGGAACCGGCGAATACCCATTCATCCGGATGAGCCTCGTAATCCATAATCTTTTTTCTGAAATCAGATGTGGTGAGATATTGCACCTTGGCAGTTTCTGTTTTCCCTACAGCCGTTTGAGGAGAAACATCAGGTGCTTTCCTGTTCTGAGAACAAGAAACAAGAAATGGTAGAAATAAAACAGCTGCTAATATAATTTTCTTCATAGTTTTTCGTTGTTTTAATTTGAGAAGGTATGCCATTAGTCTATTACACACCCTCTTATTACAATTAATCACTATTCACTAATCACTACTCCTAATCCTTCAAAGAATAAGTAACGGTAGTAACAACCCTTACCTTTTTAATATATGGGGTATTAGAATCGCGGTCTTCGATAGAGAACTGGCCCTGGTCGGCATTCATAATCTTGTCTATCTTACTCTTGCTGTTCTCAGCAAACTGGGTAGCAGTCTGCTCAGCATTCTCTATCGCCTCCTGCATCATCTTAGGTTTCATCTGACGGAAGGCAACATACTCATACTTCACCGGATTCTCGTAACCACCATCCACAATGGCAACACCTTTCTGAAGCAGATTACCCTGACGGGCAATGATACTGCGAACCAGTTTCACATTCTTCGATGTAACCGTGATGATGGAAGTAATGTTATAACGATAGCCCTGTCGGTTCTCGCCATACCGTTCAGCATTGAGGTCGATGACCACAGGCGCATTCACGTTGATTTCATTAGTCTTTACACCATTCTCCACCAGGAAGTTTCTGATGGTTCTTGTGGTGGCATTGATTTTTTGATAGAGTTCAGGCAGGTCATTGCCTATTTCCTTGGAAACGATAGGCCACGTCACCTTATCAGCCTCCACCTCCTTTTCGGCAAGGCCTTTCACTACAACCTTTCGGTCTTTACTAATCACACTTTCAAGTCCCGACTTGATACAAAATCCAAGCACGATGATGCCGATGGTTAAAATCACGGCTTGCTTAATACCAGAATTGATGTTCATAATTAGTCCTCCATTATTAAGTTGTTAAAATTGAATTTCCATTCTATCTCAGATTGAGTTGCAATTTGAGTTTTCAAAGATACAATAAAAATATAGAAAAACGACACTTTATAATGATAAAATATGCTAAAACAGCCCATATCAACCCATAAGCACCATTTTTCTGCCCAAAAGCTTGCATATATTACCAAAAAAAACTATCTTTGCAAAAGATAGGCTGCACCTCAGCAAAATATTTCTAACCCAAAAACAATAAAATGGATTACAACATGATTGGGACCGCATGGTCGTTACTGCCTCCTATCGTCGCCATTGCTCTGGCGCTGAAGACGAAGGAGGTCTATTCTTCTCTTTTTATCGGTATCATACTGGGTGCCGTTCAATATTGTATTTCGATGGGAACAGGTTTCGACGGATTCCTCGTTCACCTGACAAACCACACTGTAGGTGAAGGCGATGATGCCAAGGCATACGGTTTGATACATTGCCTTTCCGACCCATGGAATGTGGGCATTCTAGTATTCCTGGTGGTATTAGGCAGCATCGTTTCACTGATGAACAAGGCGGGTGGTTCAGCTGCTTTCGGCCGTTGGGCTTCCAAGCACGTACACTCGAAGGTTGGCGTACAGATTGCTACCATCCTGCTCGGCATTCTGATATTCATCGACGATTACTTCAACTGCCTTACGGTGGGTTCGGTAATGCGTCCTATCGCAGTGCGCAACGGTGTTACCAAGGAGAAGCTGGCTTATCTCATCGATTCTACAGCCGCTCCGGTCTGCATCATCTCCCCTATCTCGAGTTGGGCAGCTGCGGTATCGGGCTTCGTATCAGGAGGTGAGAACGGACTGGCACTTTTCTGCAAGGCGATACCTTTTAATTTCTACGCATTCTTTACCATCCTCTTTATGTTTGGCATCGTGATACTGGGCTTCGACTTCAAGGCGATGAGTAAGTATGATGCGAGACTGAAGGAATGGTACGAACGAACCAATGGCGGGAAACTCGATGAAGTGAGCGATACCAAACTGCAGATTGTTGAGCATGGTGTGGGAGCCAAACAGGAAGAGGATTCCAAGAACAAGGGAACCGTGAGCGACCTGGTGATACCAATCATCATGCTGATTATCTTCTGCATGGTGGGTATGGTATATTCAGGCGGATTCTTCGATGCCGATAATGCCAACTATCTCAATTTTGTGGATTCCTTTGCTGCGAGCAATGCCTCTGTAGGCTTGGTAATCGGTTCATTGGCTGCCCTGATTCTTACCATCATGATGTTTACCATTCGCAAGACCTTGCCTTTCGACGAAGCGATGAGTAGTCTCATCAAGGGTTTTGAGGCGATGGTACCAGCCATTCTGATTCTTACTTTGGCATGGACGCTGAAGAGTATGACCGACTCGCTGGGTGCGGCAGAATATGTATCATCGGTTGTAGCGAGCAGTGCCTCAGAACTTCAGATGCTTCTTCCGGGCATCATCTTCCTGGTAGCAGGCTTCCTGGCATTTGCAACGGGTACCTCCTGGGGAACCTTTGGTATTCTGATTCCTATCTGCATCGCCGTATTCCCTGGTGCTGATCCTTTGCGCATCATCTCTATCTCGGCATGTATGGCTGGAGCGGTATGTGGCGACCATATCTCTCCTATCAGCGATACCACCATCATGGCGAGTGCGGGAGCGGAATGCAAGCATGTACATCATGTATCATCACAGTTGCCTTACGCCCTGACTGTAGCCTGTGTGAGTTTCCTCACCTTCGTTGTAGCGGGATTCACTCATACGCTGGGTATGGTAACGAGTGCCATCATCTCGTGGATATTCGGTGTTGCCATGCTTGGTTTTGCTTTATTTTATTTAAATAAGCGCCAAAAAGGTAAATAGTTCTTAATTTATTTGTATATTTGAAATATTTTCAATATCTTTGCATAAGAAAAGCTGTACTCGGCAATTTGAAAGCAAGCTTTCATTGCGCTCGTTTGCATTTTCTTTGTACAAGAATTTAATAAAGAACATATTAACAACTTAATACAGAATACATTATGAAGGAATTAAAAGGAACAAAGACAGAGAAGAACCTCCAGGAGGCTTTCGCTGGTGAGTCACAGGCTCGTAACAAATATACCTATTTTGCAAGCAAAGCAAAGAAAGACGGTTTTGTACAGATAGCTAATATCTTTGAGGAGACAGCTGCTAACGAGAAGGAGCACGCTAAGTTGTGGTTCAAGTATCTGGAGGGCGGTGCTATCCAGGATACAGAGAAGAACCTGGAAGCTGCTGCCAATGGTGAGCACGATGAGTGGACCGATATGTATCCACGCATGGCAAAGGAGGCTCGCGAAGAGGGTTTCGAGGAGATTGCTGCTAAGTTTGAGATGGTTGCTGAAATCGAGAAGCACCACGAGGAGCGTTATCGCAAGCTCTTGAAGAACGTACAGGACAAGCTCGTCTTCTCTCGTGACGGCGACTGCATCTGGCAGTGCTCTAACTGCGGACATATCGTAGTAGGAAAGAAGGCTCCTGAGGTTTGCCCAGTCTGCAACCACCCACAGAGCTACTTCCAGATTGAAGCACAGAATTACTAATTCTTGCTTGAGACGAAATATCTAACAGAACATATATAAATAAGAGAGGGTGTGTCATGGCCTTATGACACACCCTCTTTTTTATGATTTAGCTTGAACCATTTCCAACATGATTTCTATCAACCTTGGAACACCATACTGTTCTACCTCGTCCTCTTTCACCCAGATATAATCATCAGGGAGCAGGGGGCGGGTTTCTGTTTCCTGCAGATAGAAGTCGGCAAGGAGGATGCGATGGGTAAGTACATGCTTCACATCCTTAGCCAGGAGAAGAGGATTATGGACAAAGGCAGGCAGTTGCGGAGCATCTGATGCGTTATATAGTTCCCACAATCCTTGCCAGATATCACCCTCACCGCGACGGTGGATAGCCACTTCGCCTTTACACCTTATATATATATAGGAGAGATGGCGCGTTTTCACCTTCAGTGTCTTGTTCTTCACCGGCAACTCCTCTACCCTTCCTGTTCTCAACGCCTCACAGATTTCGGCAAGCGGACAGACAAGACATTTTGGAGATTGAGGAGTGCACTGGATAGCTCCGAAATCCATCATACCCTGGTTATAGGCAGCAACAGGCGATAATGCTGTATCAGAAAGTTGCTGAGCAGACGAAGCAGGCAAGAGTGATTGAGCCAACGCAGCAAACTCTTTTTTTCCCTGCGTTGAGTTGATAGGAGTATCTATTCCGAAGTAACGTGAAAGAACCCGGTACACATTGCCATCTACTACTGCCGCCGGAATATCAAAGGCAAAAGAACCGATGGCTGCTGCAGTATAATCGCCCACCCCTTTCAGGGCTTTGATACCTTCAAGTGTATCAGGGAAATGACCGAGCTCTACTATCTGTCTGGCAGCAGTATGAAGGTTGCGGGCTCGCGAGTAATACCCCAATCCCTGCCAGAGTTTCAAGACATCATCCTCGCTGGCAGCAGCCAAGTCTTCAACCTTGGGATAGGTCTTCATGAACCGCTCCCAATATTCCCATCCCTGTGCGATGCGGGTTTGCTGAAGGATGATTTCGCTCAGCCAGATGGCATAAGGATCCTTGGTTTCGCGCCAAGGCAAATCCCTACCATTCTCACGAAACCAATGGATAATGACAGCCGAAAAACTATTCATAAAATTCAATGTTCAAATCTCAATGTTCAAAGTAATCACTGTTTCGGATATTGCTCGTAAATCTTCAGACCGAACTCATTCGCCAAGGCATAGGCATGCTCCATGATATCGGCGAGAATGTGCTCGTAATTCACCCATACCTTATCCTTAATGAAGAAATAGAACTCGATAGGGAGACCGCATTGCGTGGCTTCCATGTGGCGCACCATCAATGTGAGATCGGTATTGACCTCCGGACGCTGGCGCAGATACTTCTCCATGAATTTACGGTAAAGCTGGAGATTGGTAGGGGCAAGGGCTGCAGGATTCTTTAAATCCTCAATATCCTTCCCTTCTTGTATATCTTTATCTATCGCCTTCTGCAACGACTCCTTCAACTTAAACGAATCTTCGGTGGCGAAATGCTTGGCAAGCAGATTACGTTTTAATGTCTCATCCACCAGACGGACACTACGGAAATCGAAGTAAACCACGCGCTTCACTCTTCGTCCACCACTCTTCTGCATACCAATCCAGTTCTGGAACGAACCATTCACCAGGGTAATAGGCGAAATGGTAACGATGGTGTTATCAAAGTTGCGCACCTTCACGGTCGTGAGTGACATATCCTCAACGATACCATTGGCATCCACCGACTTCACCGTAATCCAGTCGCCCTTATGCAACATATCATTGCTGGTAAGACGCACACCAGCCGCCAATCCCGTGATGGTATCCTTAAAGACCAGCATCAGGACTGCCGAGGTAGCACCCAAACCGGCAAAGAGGGTCATCGGGTTCTTGCCCAACAGGATGGCAACCACCACCACGCCAGCCACAAAGAGCATCAATACCTTGAGAACACCGCAGAAAGTATGGAAATACTGCTGAGCCGACGAGCGTCGTTCCTGAGAATCCTCCAATCCTTTGAAAGACCCGATGAAGACCAGAGCCGTACGCACCGACATCACCACGATATAGATGCCCGTAACCCGCTCCAATATCTCCTTGAATATCGGATACTCCAGATAAATCAGCGGCATGAGCGACCATATCACCACAGCCGGCACAATATGGCAAGCCGAGGTGAGCACCTTCTTGTTCAGCAGAATATCATCCCAAGCGATAACCGTCTTATCAGTAATCTTACTGATGAGCGGAACCAGTATCTTGCGACACAGGAAATCGCTCAACATTGCCAAGAGGATGGCAGTAATGGTGAGCAAGATATGGCGCAGCATCGGCACGAAATCACCAGTGACTCCTGCCCATGTTATCATTTCATCTACAAACTTACGAATTTCCTCCATAAAACTATTAACTATCAACTATAAACTATCAACTAACGCTCACGGTTGGCAGAGCAAAGTACATACTTTATCTGCAAAGTGTCTGGCATTATTGCCATGCATGATACCATTGTTAATGATGGCGAAACAGAGTTCATGACCATTGGCTGCGGTACAGTAACCCGCCAATGAGATGATGCCCGTCAGCGTACCCGTCTTCGCTTTCACATTGCCATGCACAAAACTGTTTTTCATACGCTTTTTCAAGGTACCGTCAACCCCACCGATAGGCAGCGAATGCTTCAGATGGTCCATGATATTACCGTTAAGATAAGCATAACGCAGCAGTTTCACCTCCAGTTCGGCACTGAGATAATTATAGAGCGAAAGCCCCGATCCGTCAGCCAGTTTATATCTTGCCGGATCGAGTCCTATCTTGCGGATAAGCTGTCTTTCCACATTCCGGGCACTCTTGGCACTCGCCCATTTATTGCCCGTAGAAGCCGCAATCTGATAATACATGCTCTCGGCATAGAGATTATCACTCTCCTTCATCATCTTGTGCAGAATCTGATCCATCGTATGGAATCGGGTACAGACCGTAAAGGCACTCGCAGGGCAAGTCTTCTCTGAAGCCCCAAAGCAGGAATATTCGATGCCCTCCTCACGGAGCTTGGCAAGAAACTTATCCATAAAGATATCCTTGCGCTGGAACACCAGTGGCGAAAGCACCGGATTGTCATCATCCCAGCACCAGCCTTCACCCAACAGGTCGGCATCCTTCAAAGAGCGGTCGGCATAGATGCTGCCACGGATGGTGTCAACACCCATATCCTTCAGACTATTGACAAATGCCGACATATCATCGCTGTTGAAACGGGGATCCATGCCGCCTATACAATAGACATCACCCGTCAACACCCCATTCTCAATGGTACCGGTATATTTCAGAGTGGTTTTAAACTGGTAAGAACCGCCCAACTTATCGAGCGCTGTAATGGCAGTCAGGAGCTTCATCGTACTTGCCGGACGCATCAGCTGTCGTTCATTTCTCTGATAGATACAAGAGTCAGCAGACAGGTCCCAGACCATCAGTCCTACCTGTGATGTTTCGAACATCTTGCTCTCAAGGAGTTTATCAATACCCACCTTCACCGATTCGGGCCAAGGCAATTCCTGAGTCAGCGTATCCGCTGTCAGGGAATCAACGAGTGTAGAATCGGAAACATCCTTCTCATCAACCGTTTCTATTCCCTCATCTTCAATCACATTCTGGGCCTGCACCGGTACAGAGATCCATACCATCATCAGACCCAACAGCATATATATTATCTTTTTCATCACAATCAGTTCACCGGAACATAAAAGAAATTATTTATTTTTGATTCTCTCCATAAACGCCTCTTCATTATCCGGCTGAACGGTCACAATATTCTTATGTCCGTATTCGATGACCACACAATGGTCTAATCCGAAGAAAGTCTTGGCTATGTGTACATCAATGACATCACATAGCGGCACATTTCTGTTGGAAGAGAACCTGCCCTCATTGATGATGAGATATTCCATCTCCTCATCCAGGTCTATCGGTTTTACCATCTTGAAGGTATAGGTTGTATTCAGTATGCGCTCAATCATGCCCACGATGATGATAGCCACAAAGATGCCGATGATAGCCAGTTTGACCCAGAAGAAGTAGAGAGCCAGAATTGCGAACACCGCCACACCGATACGTGCCGTCAGCGTAAAGCGCTTATGAAAAGTTCTATCTGCCATAACTTTGATTTATTACCTTATATTATTGTCGTTTTTACGACCGTTTGATAGTCTAAAAGACTATATAACCTTAAATTTCGCTGCAAAATTACAAAAAATCCCTCTCTTATTACTCATTTTAAAGATTAATTATTACTTTTGCAACGAATTAAGAATTAATTCTGAGAGAATGGGGTTGTTTTATAGATAAAAACACCTGTTCTTAATATTGAAATTAGATAAGAATAAACTCAATGGTTTATAAGTATGATTTTCTGATTATCGGCTCAGGAGTTGCCGGTATGAGTTACGCCCTGAAAGTAGCCAGAGCGCATAAAGGTAAGGTGTGTATGATTTGCAAGACCTCGCTCGACGAGGCTAACACGTCATTCGCACAAGGTGGTGTGGCGTCAGTTACCAACTTGGAAGTGGATAACTTCGACAAGCACATACAGGATACTATGATTGCTGGTGATTATATCAGCGATTATAAAGCAGTGAAGCAGGTTGTCACTATGGCACCGGAGCAGATCAAGGAGCTCGTGCAGTGGGGCGTCAACTTCGATAAGCAGCAGGACGGCAAGTTCGACCTACACCGTGAGGGCGGTCACAGCGAGTTCCGCATCCTTCATCATGCAGATGATACGGGTGCAGAAATCCAGCGCGGTCTGATGGAGGCTGTGCGCAACTGTCCGGATATCGATATCAAGGAAAATCATTTCGCAGTAGAGATTATCACTCAGCATCATCTCGGTGCCCGTGTTACTCGCCGCACTCCTTATATCAACTGTTACGGTGCATACGTATTGAATCCTGATACCCAGAAGGTGGATACCTATCTGAGTAAGGTTACCGTGATGTGTACCGGTGGATGTGGTGCCGTTTATCAGACTACCACCAACCCTGTCATCGCTACTGGTGATGGCGAGGCGATGGTTTACCGTGCCAAGGGTACCGTGGCCGACATGGAGTTTGTCCAGTTCCACCCAACCGCTCTTTATCATCCAGGCGAAACCCATCCTGCCTTCCTCATCACCGAGGCGATGCGTGGTTATGGCGGCATCTTGCGTCTGCCTAACGGCGAGAGCTTCATGGAGAAATATGATAAGCGATTGAGTCTGGCTCCTCGTGACATCGTGGCTCGTGCCATCGATAAGGAGATGAAGATTCACGGATTGGATCATGTCTGTCTCGATGTAACCCATAAGAATCCAGAGGAGACCAAGCGTCACTTCCCTAATATCTACGCCAAGTGTCTGAGTATCGGCATCGATATTACCAAGGAGTATATCCCTGTTCGTCCTGCCGCTCACTATATGTGTGGTGGTATCAAGGTAGATTTGAACGGCTGTTCAAGCATCAACCGTCTCTATGCACTGGGCGAATGTTCATGCACAGGTCTGCACGGCGGTAACCGTCTTGCCAGCAACTCGCTCATCGAGGCTGTGGTTTATGCCGAGACTGCTGCCAAGCACAGTATTGAGCATGTAGATGAATACGACTTCAATGAGAAGGTACCAGCATGGAATGATGAAGGTACTTTGACCAACGAAGAGAAGGTGCTGATTACACAGAGCGTGAAAGAGGTTGGCGAATGCATGAGCAACTATGTAGGTATCGTGCGCAGTGACCTCCGTCTGAAACGAGCATGGGATCGTCTCGACCTTCTCTACGAAGAGACCGAAAACCTCTTCAAGCGTGTAAAGGTAAGCAAGGAACTCTGCGAGCTCCGCAACATGATTAACGTGGGTTATCTCATCACCCGCATGGCGATAGAACGCAAGGAGAGCCGTGGTCTCCACTATACCATCGACTACCCTGTTCATGCTTACGACAAGGAGTAATCAAGAATTATCAGAATATTAAAAAGCTCGGATGCTTGTGATGCATCCGAGTTTTTTTTATTTTCAAGAATTTGAGAATTAGAGAATTTTCTTTCTACCATTGATTCTAGAAAATTTTCTTTTTATCTCGTCAGCGAGAACTTGATGCTCAGGCCGAAATCCTGTGTGGTGGTAGGATAACTGCTGCTCGACAGGAGCGGGGTGTTGGTCTGACGGTCATAATAGAAACTCATGGTAAGGAGTTTGCTGAAAGTATAATCAGCAGAGAAACTCAGTTTCAGAGCATTGTTGCCGCTGCTGGCACTGCTTACCATTGAGGCAATATCACGAACGATGGCTGCCTGCTTGCGGAAACTGAAGTCAAGACGTAGATTCAGGTCATGGTTGGTACCATTCTGAACCGTCTTGGTGGTCGACGCATTCTTATTGGCTGCATTCTTGTTGCCGCCCTTCGACTTGGAACGGGAGGCCTTGGCGCCCCAACCGAAAACATCGAAGTTGTTGATGCGGTAACCCATACCGATTACCCAGTCCTTACTCAATGCCTCGTTCAGCTGCACACTCGTCATACTGAGGTTCAATACACGGGTCTGGCGATATTCTGCCTTCACCGTCATATTATTGTTGAATGTGACATCCATACCCAATAATGGCGAGAACGACTCGTTGATACTTACCTGCGAAATGTTGAACATGCTACTTGGAGATGGATTGCCCGTAGTGGCATCACTCACGAAGCCGAGACCGTTCATATACTCCTGGAAAGTGCTGTAACTGTTGTAGCTGCCAACCGCAAAGACGCTTTTGTAAGAGTGGTTGATGTTGACACTCTTGAAGTGCTCGTTGAACCAAGGCAGACGTCCCAGTCCGCTGTAACGGATGGTCCAGTTTGGCAACATCCGGCTCAATGCCGGGAATACCGAAAGCGAATTGCCACCCATCGAGGTATAAGCCTTGAGGAAGGCAGGAATCATGACATCGCTGCTATACTGGTTGACCGGCGTGCGGGAAGCATCAAACTTGCCGCCAGCCAGAGCCGAACCTGTCGGATAAACGGTACCTGCATACTGCGCCTCTACCCTATCTCTGAAAACAGCCAGCAAGTTGACAAACTTCTCGAAGGTCTTGCTGCGATAACCCGAATTGGCATTGCCCATTCCCTCGAAAGCCGACCCCAGCGAGATGGTAGTCATCTGGAAGGCTCCACTCTGGGTAGTTGGCGTTCCTTCATACATATACTGTATGCTCTTCTGCGTGGTCTTGGTACGTGTGGCTGAGAGATCAATCTTGAAATCTTTGATAGGCTCCAGGGTGGCACGCAACGTAAGATTATCCGTTCTGCTGGTAGTAGCAGGTGTTGCGATACTGTCGTTGCAGAGCAGCCAGTCGTTGTTTCTAGCCTTCTCGATATAATCGTCGCCAACCATACCGAAGGCGAAGTCAAGACCCGGTGCCATCTGTCCCACCTTCTTCTGTCCGAAGGCATCACCCACACTAGGCAAAAAGCCCGGCAGGGTGAGCTGATAGCTGCTGCAATAGTTGATGCTCACATTGCGCACCATCATTGCCAGACGACTAGCCAACTGCAATCCCTTATACCATTTCTTATCATCAAGCGGTTCCTTAGCCAGTACGGAGAGTTTCACCTTCATGGCAGTATCTACCTTTGAGATGATTCTGATCTGGTTATTATCCACCTTTTTATATTTAAGCGGGAACACTTTGCCGTCTTCCGTCTTGGCATTCACAATCAGTCGCTTGGTATTCTTACCGTGGCGTATCTTGAATGTGGTATCAGGCAGGAGGGTGATTTCCCGTTCGAAGGCACGCTTGTTCTTAGGCAGCGCCTTCTTCGGATCAGCCGCCTGTTCCTTTTCTTCCTGCTTTTTTTTCTTTTTTTCCTGCTTCTTGCGCTGCATCTGTGCCCTGCTCTGGGTGCGGTCAAACTTATCGTTTACCTTCTTCAGGAAAGGCACATGGTTGTAGAGTTTCACCAGGTTGAAGTTTCCGTTCAATGTCAGCTCGCGCTGGGTATTGATGGTATTTCCATACGAGTTGCCCTCCTCATCCTCTGTACCGCGCTCCCAAGAATAGTTGGCATTGTAAGAGGCATCGCTGTTCACCCAGTCGAAGACAGGCAGCAGATTGAGAGGCAACCTATAAGATGCCTGGAAATTCTGACTATAGTCGAGCGGTGCACCCCAGTGGCGGATGCTGGTCCATACGGAGTCCTTCCAGGCATGATACTGGTCGGCATAAAGATCCTTGTTGACCGGTGTATAAGGTTCCTCTATCTGTGCATGGGTAGCACTCTGGAAGTTCATGTGCAGGTTCTTTGTCAGATCCCAGTTGATGGAGAACTCACGGTTCCAGAGGAACTGCTCACTGAAGGTGAGCGGCAACTTGGAGTCTACTCCGGCAGATCCACTCATCAGGGTTTCCATATCGCGCTCCTGCAACTCGTAGTAGTCGCGCGTCATCTCGGTATTGAAGGCTATGTTCTGCGGCAGCCAGTTCAGTCCGAAACGTTTCAGTATGTCGAGCCACTTGCTCTTGTTCTTCAGTCCCTTGAATGGTTCCCATGCCTTATAAACCGGGCTCCACGAATAATCCAGGGCTCCGCGCCAGTTGTCCTTGCGCTCATACATCGTCGTTTCACCCGTAGTATACTGATGCTGATGACTGTAGGTGAATGAGAAGTTGGCTGGATCGTATGGCATCGGATGACGCTTGGTAGCGATACCCACCCGGGCATTCGAGATAGAGAAGTTGGTCTGCGTAATCTTGGTGGCAGCGATATTCTCGATAGAATCGCGCTCGTGCTTGGAGCCGGCGGCATCGAGATCATCCTTCAACTCCATATCGGTATCCAACGGATTATACTTAGGAGTGGTTTTCTCCTTGGTAATACTATAATATAAAGGTATGCTCACCTTCGCCTTGTCAGGGAAGAACTTACCCATTTCGAGCGATGTGGTCACACTGTAGGTACCGTAATTATCGGTAGTGCGACTTGCCACGCCATCTTCCAGACCACCGAATCCCTCGCTGATATATCTGCCGGTGGCATTTACGCTACCCAGATCGGAGAGTTGTATGTTGAGGTTGGCATTGGCAGCCCAACCACCCGAATTATTATGTTCCTTGAGTCGGAGTTCGTTTATCCATACCTCACCACTCTTGATGTCGACAGAATTGTTTCTCACACCCAGCATCATGGTCTTCACCTCGCCGAGACTCGGATTACCCACGATGGTAATCTTGTTCTGCGGATGTTCTGCATCCATCATGGAATAAGGAGCGAGATAAGAAGCCACACCCTGTGCCTTCGCCTTGTTACGGTTTTTCTTCAATGCCGTAAAGACACTCAGCGGCACATCGAGCATATTCTCCTCAGGCCATACCGCCTTACAGTCGGCAAGCACATAGCGGTTGTAGTTGGAGCGTGGCTCGGTGAGCTTCAGTGGGATTTCATACTCGTAGTAATTGTTCTTGTAATCGCTACCCAGACGGATGAAGACTGAGAGATCACCATCCTGCAGACGGGTAGTATTCTGCTCCAGGGCATTGGCATGGGCAAACATCTGGATGCGCTTATACTGGCGCAGATCAAGGGTAGAATTCTTATAAACCGCCTTCGCCTCGCCTGTGCTCATATTCTTGACCACCAGACTCAACGCTTGCTCGTTCGCCTCAACCAACTGAGGCTGACTAGGATCCTGTTCGCGCTTGATACCCGGAGGCAAGACATAGTTGACCGGTGTCTTCTCGCCGTTCTCCTCCAGACTCACGCTGCTTGCGTCAAGGGTTCCGCCACTGGCTGCGCCGAGCGGCTGATCATAGGTACGCCACTTGCCCATCACGAGGTCGAAGGTACCGAAACGCAGCACGATAGGTTTCTTGAAACCGGTGAGGAACATACGCATGAAGCGGATGCTGGAGAAATCGTTGATGTTGCCCTGACGGCTCTCAAACTCATCGATAGGTATGCGGAACTGATACCAGGTAACGGTAGACTTGGTATTATCACGCCAGGTCTGGCTGTATTCACGCTTATCTACAATATGATTATTACCCACCACGAGATCTTCCGGACGGATGCTGACACGGTACTGGAAGTATTTCTCATATTCGTTGAGCGTATAATCCTGGTTGATATCCTCGACATCCGGCGTTGACTTATAAGAAGTATCATAGCTCTCAGAACGGCTGTCGCTGTCAGGCGAGTTGCCCTGAGGATTGTTGATATACTTATATCTCTGCAGGATTGGAGCACGCATCTCATCCCAGTCGGAACCGCGGAAATAGTGGTAGTCATCACGTGCCGGATCGGCAAAGATGCTGTCGAACACCGCCTGGTTCACCTTGCCCTGAATCTGGTCGAGATAAGCACTCTTGTAGAATTCCTGCTCCTCGGCATCAGTCAGTCCGTTGAAACCCACATCCTGCAAGGCTCTGCTGCCACTGGTGGTAGCAAAGGCATAGGTCACGGTGCTCTGGGTAGGAATCTTACCCCACTGGGTATAGGTGTAGCTCTTGCTGCCATCTACCGGCATGCCACTCTCATAGAATTTCTTGCCATCACGCAGGATATCCTCGCTCACCTCGCCCAGGTTGATGTAGAAATCGCCACCGTAATCGGCAGCATCAGCCTCTTCGCGAGAATAGATGAACGGATCGAGCATCCAGAACTCGATGTATTCGATGTTTGCCTGCTCGAAATCGTTGGTATCCAGTTTACGCATCATTCCGCCCCAGTTGCGCTGCGGATTCTGCAGAGTTCCGTCTGCCTGCAAATCTGTTACATTGAAGTTGTATGGTCCCGGCTCACTTGGATAGTAAGCCAGATTGAGTACATTCAGGGTATTGGTAGCGCCCTGATAACTGCTCTGGTCGCGCAATGGGAAGAGCTCCTTGGTATAGACCTCGCGAACATAATGGTTACTCAACTGCTTGAGGTCGCCCTTGATATGTCCCGGAGTGAGCGAACTTCCACGGCGGGTGAACAGCGGATCGATGGTATACCAGGCTAGGCGCGAACGGTGGAAACCGCTGCTCAGACCGGTCTTATCGCTGTAATCGTCCTTGAAATTGAGCGAAGGCACACTGGATATAAACCAGGAGGTAGGAGTAGTTACATCGATGGTAGTCTTCGTACCCTCGAAGTCATCGATATAAGATGCATTGTTCTGTGTGCCACCAGCCTCACCGGCAATGAGCTGGGCAAATTCTCCTGTAAAGGATATCTGCGATGGCTGGGTGAGGTGCAGGAATGGTATCTTGTCAAGCACATTGGTGAGCCACTGACTCTCCTTGCGCCAGTTGAGATTGATACCCCAAAGGGTGTTCTTCAGCGGTTCGGAGCCCATGGATACCTTGGTGGTAAGCGCCTGTTCGGAGAGGTGCTGGATAGTACCGCTCAACTGGAAGTTCTTGGTAAAATCATACTCCCAGTTCAGTCCGAACATCGTTTTTCGCGTTTGTCCGAAATCGGTATTACTCTCCAGAGAAACGTTGACAGCCGTACCGGCATCAATGATGCTCTGGTTCAGGATGGTCACCTCGCCGGCACTGTAATCTACCGAATAGTCGGTGCCCTCTTTCAGGGTGATACCGCCTGCCGTAACGACCACCGAGCCCTGTGGCACATTGTAGGCATCGAGCGAGATGACATTGGCTGCAGAGCCCTTGAACTGTCCCACAATCTGATACTTGTTCTTCTCGGCAATCTGCTTGGCTACGGTCTTCGTACTGTCATAAAGTTCGGTAAAGGCATACTTTTCAGCCTTGTCGGCAGCCACGCCCCGCTTGACCAGATAATCACGCATATAACTGCCGAAAGGCTCTACCTTCGGAATGAACACGCGTCCGTTAGAGATGGTATAGCCTTCTACATAATCGAAATATCCATTGCTGTGTGCCTTGTTGTTGTTATCCAGACGGTCGGCGCCCAGCACACGGATGATAGGCTGCTTCTTCACCTGCTGCTCAGGGATATAACTGAGATATACGCCGGTGGTATCGCTCTGGTATTTCACATCCAGGCGGAACTTCTCCTTCTCTACGGTAGAAGCCAGATAATAAACGTTCTTCATCATCAGCCCCCAGTTGCCCTGTCGCGGATTGTTACTGGTATTCTTGAGCGATTTCACGAAGAGTGCCTGCTTGGTATCGCTGAGATCGGATGCAAACTCGCCCACCTGATAGGTAACACCTCCCGATGTATACTCATAGGCTACAGCAAGTACCTGGTCGGTCTGCAGACTGGTTTTCAATGAGATATAACCCAAAGCGGTATTGACCGTATACTCAGAAGAATTGAGCAGACGGGCACTCTCCAGTTTCTCATAATCGGCTCCACCAACCAGTCCGCCTCCATCGAGAGTGGTTGCAGCCTGGTCGATGTCACGGGCAGCAGCATATTGGCTGTTCATCGCCGCATACTCAGTATTCGCCTGGTTAGAAGGCACCTGTCCGCTCGCCGTCCACATCGGGTTGCTCAGTTTCTGGTTCTCGCCCAGGTCGGTCAGGGCTACGATGTTTCGGGTATTGGTGGTATTGCCGGTTTTGTTGGTAACCCACACCTCCACACGGTTGATGGTGATGCCCGTGGTGAGATTAGGAAGTTTCTGCATCCAGGCATCATAATGATTTCTGAAATACTGGGAGAGGAAGAAGTGGCGGTTCTCCTCATAATCGGCTACATTCAACTCGAAAGGAGTGAGCTGTACACCGCCCCTGGTAGATACGCTCTTCGATGCACTTTTCTTCTGCGAAGCCACCATCTGCAGCTTGAGTTTGCCAAACTGCATATCGGTTCTAACACCAAACAGACTGCTGGCGCCTTTGATGAGCGAAGAGTTGGAAGGGAAGGAGACATTGCCCGCCTCAACGAGTTTGATGATTTCATCTTCCTTGCCGTCGTACTTCAGTTTCATGTTCTGTGCATCGAAATCGAAGGTGGCATCGGTGTTGTAATTCAGGTTCATGTTCACCTTATCACCCACCTTTCCGTTGACGTTGAGATTGATTTTCTCATCAAAATCCATCATCGTCGTCTTTCGGTTGCGGATAGGCAACGAAGGATTGTCGATGTTCTTCTTGTTGATACCGAACTTGAGTTCGGCAGAACCCTGTGTCTTCACTCTGATGCCACCAGGACCGAAGATTTTCTCGGCAGGTCCCAAGTCGAAGTGCATATCCGAGAAATCGAACTTCTCCTTGCCTTTTGCCTGGAAGATTTCATCGTTCTGCTTGCGGAAGTAGCTGTTGCGCTGCTGCTGTTCGGTCCATGCAAGATACTCTTTCGGAGTGAGCATGATAGGGGCCGAAAGCCAGGTTGAGCCCATGCGGTTGCCGATGATATAGCGGTCGAGGGTATCGTTGTAGACTACCTGATATTGCAGATTATCAGGACGTTTCAGGTCGAGCGGACTCTGATAGAGGTCGCTCAGGGAGTAAGGTTGGGTGCGCTGAATCTGCCAGCGGGTATGCAGCAGCGAATCGGGAATAGTATCTTCATCGAGCTGCACGGGCTGGGCTGTGCTGGTATGGGTTTTCTTTTTATCGTCCTGAAGTTGAGGCAAAGCTATCGCATAGCCGAAGGTTGCCACCATCAGCCAAGCCAATAGAAAAGATATGAATCTTTGCTTCTGTTTCATCGACAAAAAACTCCTAACTTATTTGATTTGCTTCAATGCCAGTTTCACAACCTGTTCTACCGGGAGATCAGGCTGTGCCTTGAGGATATCTACTACTACCTTGGCAGATGGTGCCGGCGAGAAGCCGAGCATGGTGAGGGCGCTTACCGCCTCATCCTTTACGTCATTGTTCACCATCACCACATTGCCTCCGCTGGCTGGCAATTCGTCAGCAATGCCGAGGCTCACGATTTTATCTTTCAAGTCGATGATGATTCGCTGTGCAGTCTTCAGTCCGATACCCTTCACGGTTTTCAGCATCTTGTCGTTACCAGTAGAGATGATTTCGCAGAGTTCGCGTGGCGAGAGTGAAGAGAGAATCATACGGGCCGTATTTCCGCCTACTCCTGAAACGGTGATGAGGAGGCGGTAGAGTTCACGTTCCTGTTTGGTAGCAAAGCCGAAAAGGGTGAAAGAGTCATCTCTTCCACCAGCCACCAGCACTTCGTGAACATAGAGTTTCACTTCCTGTTTGCCCTGAATGGCAGTATATGTATTGAGCGATATATTGAGTCCGTAGCCCACCCCCGCAGTCTCAACAATAGCCAGTGCAGGTGTCAGCTCTGTCAGATCGCCATGAATATATTCTATCATTTTCTTTTTCTCCTAATTAAATTAATATATTAATAACGTGCGAAGGGCGGGATTATTGTAATAGAATTCCATAAAATTACGTCCCGACGTAGCATGTCATACGTCCCGACGCAGAGCCAGAGACGTCGGGACGCAGCAAAAGCTACGTCCCGACGTAATTCAAAGCACATCGGGAGGTATCGGAAAGGGGATGTATGATGTTTCGCAACAAAATAACGAAACTGTAAGGCTCTTGCAGCAGAAACCTTACAAATCTCCGCTTATTCATACCTAAAAACTATGATTTTACTACTTTTTGCAACTTTTATGAGTTAAAATTCTATTAAAACGTCACGTATTTCAAGAAAAAGCTATACTTTTGCAACCGGAAATAGAATGAAGAGCGGAAAACATATCCGTTGGATGACTAAACCGCAACAAATAAAAGAAATTAAAACAACAAAATAAAAGAAATAAGACAATGAAGAAATTTAGAGCAGCCGTAGTAGGATACGGCAACATCGGTAAGTTTACTGTTGAGGCACTCGAAGCAGCTCCTGACTTTGAGATTGCAGGTATTGTACGTCGCCAGGGTGCCAAGGACAAACCAGCTGAGTTGGCAAACTATGAAGTAGTAGATGACATCACCAAGTTGAAGGATGTAGATGTTGCTATTCTCGCAACCCCTACCCGCTCTTGCCCAGAGTATGCAGAGAAGATCGTTGCCCTCGGTATCAACACCGTAGACAGCTTCGATATCCACACCAGCATCCTCGACTACCGTACCAAGCAGATGGAGAACTGTAAGAAGGCTGGCAAGGTAAGCGTTATCTCTGCTGGTTGGGATCCAGGTTCTGATTCTATCGTACGTGTTCTGATGGAGAGCCTTGCACCTAAGGGATTGACATACACCAACTTCGGTCCTGGTATGAGTATGGGGCACTCAGTTTGTGTTCGTGGCAAGAAGGGCGTAAAGGAAGCGCTCTCTGTAACTATCCCATTGGGTGAGGGTATCCACCGTCGTATGGTATACGTAGAGTTGGAAGAAGGTGCCAAGCTTGAGGATGTAACAGCAGAAATCAAGGCTGACCCATACTTCGCTCACGATGAGACCCACGTATTCGCCGTAGCATCTGTAGATGATGTAAAGGATATGGGTCATGGTGTGAACCTCGTTCGCAAGGGTGTATCAGGCAAGACTCAGAACCAGCGCTTCGAGTTCAACATGAGCATCAACAACCCAGCCCTCACAGCTCAGGTATTGGTTAACGTGGCTCGCGCTTCATTCCGTCTCCAGCCAGGTTGCTACACCATGCCAGAGATTCCTGTCATCGACATGTTGCCAGGTACCCGTGAGGAAGTCGTTGCAACACTCGTATAAGACTTTGAACTTTGAGGTTTGAACATTGAACTTTATGATTAGTTTAACTGGTTCAGATTCAAAGTTTAGCAAATAATAAAGGCTCGCAAGAAATTTCGATTTCCTGCGAGCCTTTTCCATTCAACTAAAACCACTTATAATAACCCTGTCATATACAATGGCAAATAAGTAATCCCCTCCTCTACTTTCAAATCAGCCGTATGCAAAACATACGGAGTGGCCAGATAACTATCATATTTAGCGATGCACTTTTTGAGAGAAGTGAGCGTGTATCTATTAGTTGACTTCACTTCTATCGGTGAAATATTATGCTTTGACGTTATTGTATCTTTGGCTATCAGGAAATCCAGTTCCATCCTTTCTTTGGCATCATCCTTACTATATTTGGAAAAGAAATACAGCTTATGCCCTGCCGAACGTAACATCTGAGCCACAATATTCTCAACTATCATTCCGCCATTGAACTCCAGTTTATCTACCAGAAGCTTGTTATATAAGTTTTCAGATACTATCGTATTTTCATTGAAAGCATGACTGATGAGCAAACCCGTATCAGCCATATAGCATTTCAATGTCGTATCATCGGTATTCATTCCAAGACCGATGCTTGGCTCTGTCGTATTATAGGCCATATTGACTATCATGGCATCTGCCAGCCAAAAGAAAGCCGTTTCATAATCCCGCATTCTCGCCCCTTCTGTAAGTGCTTTCAACATAAATTTCTTCTCATGTTTTTGAAGTTGAGAAGGAATTGTATCAAAAATCTGGGTAACTTTAAATACATAAGTTGAAGCATACTTTTGAATATCATTACGATATAAGGTAAGAATTTGTCGCTTCACACGATCCACCTTATTGAAATCTCGAGTTTCTACAAATTTAGCTACAGCCTGTGGCATTCCTCCAACAATAAGATACTGTCTGAAATAGTCCATTGCCATGCGATGCATCATCTGTCCCATCTCATGCTTTTTCTGAAAGTTCATTCGTATAAGAGGCATCAAGGTTTCATTGTTCAATGCCCACAAGAACTCCTCGAAATCCATAGGATACATCAATATTTCTTCCTCCTCAGAAGGAATCATGATATCCTCAACGTTCTTTTTGATAGAAACAAGCGAACCAGTCTCGATATAATCGTAGCGTCCATCTTCAACCAGATACTTGATAGCAGTACGAGCCCGAGGATACAATTGCACTTCATCAAAGATAATAACCGATTCTCTTGGATATAGAGGTGTATTGGTGAAACTGCTCAAATACATAAAGAATGTATCCAAGTCATCCAGGTAGGTTTCGAACAAGGATTTTATGTTCTTTCCTATCTTATTGAAGTCAAGCAAAATATAACTCTTGTATTCTTCTTGAGCGAATTCCTTTACGATATAGCTCTTTCCTACTCGGCGGGCACCATTGATGAGAACAGCACTTTCTCCGTTCTGTTCTTCCTTCCATTTCTTGAGTTGATCATATACTTTTCTTCTCATAATTTACACCTATCCTAGATTAATTATATCGGATAAATACACCTATCCGCGATTAATATTTTCCGTTTCTTACACCTATCCGCGATTATCGGATAGCACAAATACACACATATCCGCGATTATCGGATGGTGCAAATATACACATATCCGCGATTATCTCCAAGGAAAAGCCAGTTTTTTAATATTTCTTAATCTTAAAAGGCTCGCAAGAAATCGAAACTTCTTGCGAGCCTTTTTAGTATCTTATGCCTTGAGCTTTTTATTTCAAGACATAAGCCGAATGAATATGTGCACACGCTTTACTCTACTGCAGTTGCACCCTGTCCGGCAACCAATGGCCAACCTGGGTTCTGGTAAACTACAGATGTGGTAAGATCGGTCTGGTCACCCGCTGCTGTCTGACGGAATACGCTCTGTGCGATAGGAGACAGATAGTGAGCAGGAGTAAAGTGATAACCATCAAATACCTGGTTGTTAATCTTGGAAATTTGGTATGGACGGATATAGTCGCCACTAATGGTCTTATCACTCATATTACCCTTACCTCCTTCAACATCTACGATAGCGAGGTTGGTTTCACCATCGAGCCATGTGCCCTCGTAAACAGTACCCCAGTACTTCATACCTTCAATCTGGTAACCGTTTACCTGGTCGCAAGCACGCCAGCGGATCAAGTCCTCCCAGCGGGAAGCCTCACCGATGAACTCGTCACGACGCTCACGACGGATGTTGTAAGTAGTAGCATCAACCAACTGACCATGAGAGTAAGCACCGAAGTCCCACTTAGCCTCCTCCTGCATGTTGGTAGCTGCGATGGTCTTGTTGTAATCAGGATCTACCTTGGCACGGGTGCGGAGAGCACGCCAGTACTTATCAGCTGTGGCGTCGATAGTATTGTTCTTCAACCAGGAAGCCTCCATGTAGTTGAGGAGAGCCTCTGTGCCACGGAATACAATGCTACCACTCTGACCATAGTCGTGGTTGAGCTGCTGCAGAACATCATAGTTCTTACCCTTCTTCACAGCATAACCGGTAACGATACGAGTCTCATTGTTACCCTTTACTGTCCAAGAGAGATCAACGGTATTAGCACCATCACTTGTATAGTTCTCTACAGAACCATCCATCTTGGTGAATATCTGGATACGAGAGTCACGATCCTGGAGAGTAGCCTTGATGCCCTGGTTCTCCCACTCAGGGTTGTAACCTGAACCTGCTGCATAGATAGGAAGACCGTTGCGCATGAGGAATGAGTTAACCAATCCACGTGTCCAACCAGTACCACCACCATTACGCTGGAGCTGCATCTGGATGTTGTGAGTTACGTTAGCCTTGTCCTTATCGAAAGCACGGTACATCAAAACCTCGCTATAGCCACTCATATCCTTGTCACAGAACATGGTGTAGTAAGGATTGATACTTGCCAAACTAGCATTCTGTCCCTCTGGAGTATCCGTATTCTCTACAAGGTTATCAACGAGCTTATCACCCAATTCCTTAGAAGACTTCATAGCCTCATCGAGGAAGTGATTGATGGAAGAATCGATGTCAAATCCCTGGATATCCTCAGCCTTGCCTGGCCATCCTGGACCACCTGGCACAAACGCAGTACCCTTGTGATACTTCTCCCATGTAGCCTCAAAGAGAGCTGCACGAGAACGGAGCAGGAGGGCAGCATCGCGAGAGATGCGGTTCTTGCCACCAGGGGCAGACTCCATCAACAGACCGAGTGCCTTATCAAGGTCGTCGAGAATCTGCTGAGCTACCTTATAACGTGGCTGGCGCTTTGAAGCCTCAACAAGAGTCTCCTTGTCATCAGGAAGCGCTGTGAGCACGATAGGGAAATCGCCAAGAGACTGCAACTTGTCCAAATAAAGGTAAGCACGGAGGAAGTATGCCTCACCAATGTAGTGGCGTACATGAGCCTCAGCACCACTAATCTGCTTAGCCTCGAACTTTGGCAGTACCTGATCCAGGAAATAGTTCACCGAACGGATGTTGCCGAAATCCCAGGCACCGCCACTCTGACCTACTTTCCAGTTTCCAGGAACCCAACGGCTAGAATAACCGGTTCCCGCCTGGTTATCAGTAGCATTATCGTAAGCAAAGGTACTCATACCATAGCTACCAGGACCAATACTTGTCAATACACCATAGAGATTCACGGTGTAGGCTGCCAGGTTGTCTGCGCTAGTAAAGAAAGACGCAGGTGTCACGTTGCTTTCAGGCTCCTTGTCAAGATAGTCATCGCAACTTGTCAGACCGAGCGTCACGCCCAATAAGAGCATTGAAATATATTTAATTTTCATAAATTGTTTCCTTTCTATAATCTAAATGATAAGTTAGAATGTTACACTAAGACCGAATGAGAATGTCTTTGACAATGGATAGGTCTCACCAATCTTACCGCCATCATAACCTGCTCCAATCAGCTCTGGATCACCAGCCTCTGTGAAGTTAGTGATGGTGAAGAGGTTCTCTCCAGATACGAAGAAGCGAAGATTCTCAATATAAGCCTTGCTTGTGATTGACTTTGGCAAGGTATAACCGATGGTGAGGTTCTTCAAACGACCATAAGCTGCATTCTGCAGATAACGGGTCTGAGTCTGGATGTTGCGGCCACCACCCCAGTCAGCACGTGGGTAGTATGCACCCTTGTTATCCTCACGCCAGTAATCCTCGTGGAACTTGAAGCCGGTAGCCTGCCACTTACCCTGACCGATAGCACCCCAGAATACAGCACCACCTGCAGCGTAGTCACGCTTGAGGGTTCCCTGGAAGAACACCTTGATATCAAAGCCCTTCCAAGCTGCATCGAGGTTCAAACCAAAGTTATAGCGAGGAGTAGAGTTACCGATAATTCTTCTATCACCAGGCTTGCCGGCTGTATTCTCGCCTGTATTTACCTTACCATCACCGTCAAGGTCGGCATACATGATATCACCTGCTGTCCAGCCGCTTCCGAGTGCGCTCTGGTCAACCTTTGCGAGGTGTGCATCCATTTCTTCCTGGCTCTGTGCAATACCGATTGTGGTAAAGCCCCAGATGTCTCCGAGCTTAGCACCTTCGTAATATGAACCGAGGTTCTTAGATGGGTTAGGATACTTATCGATGACCACCTGGTTATCACTCAATACGAGAGATGCACCATAGCTTACCTCACCGATTACGTCACGCCAGCCAATCTGGAGATCCCAACCCTTAGATGTCATATCAAGGTTGTTCACCTTTGGAGGATTGGCACCGAGGATAACAGGCAACTCAGGAGCAGGACCTACCATGTCGAATGTCTTGCGCTGATAGTAGCCGAACGATCCGGTGAGGCGGTTATTGAAAGCACCCCAGTCGAGACCGATTTCCCATGTACGGCTCTTCTCCCATGTAAGAGTAGAAGATACGAGACCTGGCTGTGAAGCGGTATTTGGCTTAGCGCCATTGATCAACCAGTTGCCACCCTGAGAAGAGAAGCCGATGGTTGGACAGAAAGGATACCAGTTATCAGTATTCTGGTTACCCAACTGACCCCAAGAAGCTCGGAGCTTCAATGTGTTTACGTAATCAGTCAATGGCTCCCAGAACTTCTCACGGGCAATGTTCCAACCTGCAGAGAATGATGGGAAGAAGTTCCAGCGGTTCTCGCGGAGGAAACGTGAAGATCCATCATAACGGAGGTTAGCCTCGAAGAGGTAACGGCCTGCATAATCGTAGTTGATACGACCGAAGAAACCGGCTGTAGTCCATGAGTTATATGCACCACCTACACTTGGCTTGGTGGTTGTTGTATCGAGAGTAGGAAGACCAGACATGATACCGTTCTGACGCGCTGTGATATTGCGCTGACGGAACCACTCACTCTGGAAACCACCCATTACCTTCATATTGTGATCGCCAAACGAATGGCTGTACTCTGCAAAGAGGTTAGGGTTGAAATAGTTCGACTTGAATGAATACTCATACACGCTTGATGTGGCGTTGCTATCTACGTATGGATTGTTGTCGCAGTCGTAGCCGTATGTGGTCTGCCAGTCTCGGTGATTGAACTGTGTAACAATACGATAGTTCAACTCAGCATTGAGAGTCAGGCCCTTTACAGGTGTTGCAACAAAAGAAAGCTGCTGTGCGAGACGGTCTGCCTGGTTCTTGGCACGGCCACCATCCTGAAGACGTCCGATATAAGACTCTGGCAACCAGTTACCATTAGGATCGGTAGTTGGCAAAATAGGCCAATAACGGCACATATTGTGGAAGAACACATCTGTACCATTGATCAAATCACCAGGAGAATCGAAGTCCTGACGTGAGAAACGGGTATTGTAGGTCATGCGCAACCATTTGGTTATCTGTGCATTGATCTTACCTGTCATAGTATAGCGCTGCATGCTATCATCACCATGACGGAGAAGACCACCACGGTTGAGATAGTTACCAGACACATAGTACTGCAAACGATCATCACCACCATTGATACTCAAGGTATGCTCCTGAGAGAAGCTGGTACCAAACTGCTCCTTGAGCCAGTCGGTATTACCAAGAGGCAAGAGTGGCATATTGTCCCAAACCTCCCAACGGTTGTTGCTGTTCTTGAACATCTTCTGCATGGTTGGATCACTCTGAGCCTTCTTGATCTGCTCGAGTTTTTCATCTGTAAACCAGATACCTGCACCACTAGCAACAGAAGCATCATTCATGTACTTAGCCCATGTGTAAGAGTCCATCATCTCCGGCATGTTGAGTGGAGAATCAAAACGGAATGAGTTGTTGTAGTTAATGGAAGCCTTACCCTTCTTACCACTCTTGGTAGTAATAAGGATTACACCACCGGCAGCACGCGAACCGTAGATTGAAGAAGCAGATGCATCCTTCAATACAGAAATGTTCTCGATGTCCTGTGGGTTGAGTGCGTTCATATCGCCCTCCATGCCGTCGATGAGCACGAGTGGAGATACAGAAGAACCGGCACCGATAGTACCTGTACCACGGATATTAAAAGACTTGGTTGAATTAAGAGTACCACCACTGCTTGGTGTAGAGAAGTTCATACCGGCTACTGCACCCTGAAGAGCGTCAACTACAGAGTTGACTGGGCGAGCACCGAGGGTCTTGGAATCAACAGTAGAAACGGCACCAGTGAGGTTTACCTTCTTCTGAGTACCGAAACCGACAACAACGACCTCATTCAGAGTCTTGTTGTCTTCCTGCATGGTTACATTGATGTCACCACCCTTCCATACCATCTCCACCGGCTCGAAACCAATGTAGCTGATACAAACGGTTGCACCATGCTGAACATCAGAAAGCACGAACTTACCATCCAAATCGGTGATGGTTCCACCCTGCTTTCCCTTAACTGTAACTGTAGCACCAATTACTGGCTCACCTGTAGGGTCAATAATGGTACCAGTGCATTGTCCGTTCTTGGACTGATTAGTTTCCTGGATACGAGTTCCCCCATACGCTTGGGTAGGAGTCATACCAAGAGCCATAATCATAGTACTTACTGTGAATAGTTGTCTAATCATAAGATATAGTTTAAAAAATATTATTTGGTCCAATAATTTAATTCAGCCGATGTTATTCGGCTTACTTGTTTAAGTTAGCCAATGTTATTTAATTCAATTATTTAAGTTTGACGCTGCAAAGATATACTATTTTTTAATACGAACCGGTTTTTTATGAAACAAAATTCATCATTTTAATACTTTTTAAGTAAAAAGTAAGAAAACATTCTAAAAAAAGCTCACAAGAGTAATTCTTGCGAGCCTTTTTTATCTTCTAGTTATAAATAATGTAAAATCTACACTTTTATTTCTTTATGCGTCATGATACCTAATTATTTATGTGTCATGATATCAAGCACCATATCATCGGTGGTCTTCATCGCATCGGCACCGATAGAGGTGAGGTTGTGGATACACTTATCCACATCATCATCCACGATACCCTCGGCAGAAGTTACGCACTTACCCTCCATGGAAAGAAGAGCAGAAAGCAAGGCGGTGCTCACACCTGACGAAATCTTCAGGGCACAGCTTGGCTTGGCTCCGTCGCAGATCATACCGGTAAGGTTTGCCACCATATTCTTGACTGAGTTGCAGATACGGGTAAAATCACCACCCATCAGATAGGTGATACCGCAACTGCTACCCGTGCTGGCTACCACGCAACCGCAGAGAGCTGAGAGTTTACCCAGACTCTGCTTGATATAGATAGCCGTTAAATGACTGAGCATCAGGGCACGAATCAGCTCCTCCTCAGTATTCTCGTTCTCCAAGGCATAAACCACCACAGGATTGGTGGCACAGATACCCTGGTTACCACTGCCGCTGTTACTCATCACCGGAATCATGGCACCACCCATACGGGCATCGCAAGCAGAAGCGGTACGGGAGATGATGTGAGAGAAGATGTTATTACCGAAGATGCCATGACTCAACGGACGGTCCATCGTCTTGCCCAGGCAGTGGCCATAGTTGCCCTTGATAGATTCCTCGGCAGCCTTCATATTATATTCCTTGGTCTTGAGGATGAAGCGAATCTCATCGAGCGGAGCGGTGGTTGCGAATTCGTAAACCAAGCGGAGATTCAACTGGATATCGTCATTCTCCACATCAGCCGCAGCTCCACCACGCTTGTCAAAAATCACCTCACCATTACGCTCTACATATACAAAGTTGGTATGAGAACCGGCAATGATAGCTGTAGCTCTGCCGTTGCCGGCATAGCAGATTACCTCGATATAGAGTTTATCCACATCACCCTGCTTCAGTTTGATGTTGATATCCGCATCCTTGATATATTGTTTGCCCTGCTCCAGACTGTCGGGAGTGAGGTCTTTCAACACTTCCAGCTGATATTCAGGCTTTCCGATGAGCGCACCCAGCGATACGGCGATAGGCAAACCGATCATACCCGTACCAGGAATGCCGACACCCATCGCATTCTTGAGCATATTAGGACTCAGAAGAACTTCAATACGTTCAGGGCGCTTGCCCAATGTAGTAGCAGCCTTGGCTGTACATAGTGCCACAGCCATCGGTTCGGTACAGCCGATGGCAGGAACCACCTCTTTATTAACGAGCGCAATGATGCGCTCACGCTTACTTTTCTCTAACATAATCTATATAACTTTTATATAAATAACGTTCTTACCATTATTTCGGGTACAAAAATACAAAAAATAAACCGTATTCTTCTCTTTTCTCGAGAAAAATACGGTTTAAATCTATATTTCTTGATGAATTAGTCTTCCAACTGGAACAGAGGATCATCTGGAGTCAGCATGGTTGGCTTCTGGTCGAATTCCTTCAAGAGCTGCTCAGAAGCATACTTCTTGTTTACTACCAGGCGGAACATGTACTCGTTGAACCAATCGTTAGTCATGATGAAGCAACCGGCAAAACCATTGTCGGCACCCCAACTGTTCTCCACCTTCCATTTTACAGGCTTGCCATTGGCGTCGAGATCTACAGCTGTCAGCGTCATGGCATGAGTAGAACCGCTATCGAAAGTAGCGATGCGGTCAGCCTTGTTCATTGGGAATGAGGTATTGAAGAGGCTTCCATAGTCGAAGTTGTCGAGTGCCAGATAGCCGCGTTTGCGGTCGAGCTGCTTGCCCACATCATAGCTTGAATACATCTTATGACCATCCTTTAGAGAGGCGATGGCGAGCTGGGCAATCTCCTCCATAGGCAAGTTCAGATACTTCCAGTTATGACCATCGTAGGTGTGGCGGTCGTACTCTACCTCGTATGTCTTGTGGTAAGGACGGCGTGGATCGTTCATCACCATCAGGAAGGTACCGTTCAGGTCCTTGCCTACGGTTTCCTCATAGAAACTCTTAGGAGTATACTTCTTCGCCTCGCCAACCTGCTTGCCGTCCTTGTCGCGGAAAGCATAGGTAAATTCCTTTACCGGTTCGCCGAGAGTAAGACTCAGCATGTGATAAACCTGACCGAGCATCTCGTTCTTGCGAGCCTGGATAGCTGCCGACTTCTTGCCCTGAGCCACCATCTTGCGGAGTTCCAGACCATACTCGCGGAGCTTGCTGCTTACGAGACGGCTCATCTTGGAAGTATTGTTGCTTGAGTAAGTCTCAGGCTGGGCACTCATAGGTACGAGACCATACTTGCTTGCCAAATCGGCAACACCACAGAAAGTACCGCCATCATTGAGCGGATTCTTGAAGAAGAACTGCACCTGAGGATCCTCGATGCTCTTCTTGCCAAGGTCGATAACACCCTGAAGCATCAGGTTAGCCTTCTCCAGCTGATCATAGAAGAAGAGGTAATCCTGAGAATACTCCACCACTCTACCCTGCTTGTCATTGACAGCAAAGTTAGAACGGAGCACGTTAAAACCGCTGAACATCCAGCAACGGCCCGAACTCTTCTGGTTGTGAATGCTCTGCGAAGGAGTCTCGATGCTGAAATGAGTATCAACCGGGGCCTCGTTGGCATGATTCTTCACAAGGTCATCAATGTTGTTGTTGGCAATCGCATTAAAGAGTGCCTTGTTGGCGATACCTGACTGCTGGCTTTTCTCCATCTGCTGGAGAGCAGACTGACTGATGCCGCCACCCTTGGTCTGCGCCATCAGAGACATGGAAGCCATCATCATGGCTCCCAAAAGTAATACATTTTTTCTCATCACGATAAAAGTATTTATTTGCTTATTGTTATATAACTAATTCCGGATTTCATTCCTTTTTCAGAAATTTCCTTTGCAAAAATACAAAGAATAATCGGAAAAAGCGAAAATATTGTCTCAAAAGTGCTTTATATAGGAAAAAAGCATTATCTTTGCACAAGATTTTCACGAAGAAAACATGGACAAGAACAAGTTTAGTCTATTAAATAGTATAAAATACCCGGAAGATTTGAGACGGCTGAGCATTGACCAGCTGCCACAAGTCTGCAAAGAGTTAAGAGAAGACATTATCGACGAGGTTGCCGTCAACCCCGGTCATTTTGCCTCCTCTCTTGGCGTGGTTGAAATAACCGTAGCCCTACATTATATATACAACACCCCATACGACCGTATTGTATGGGATGTGGGACACCAGGCCTACGGACATAAGATATTAACAGGACGCCGCGAAAACTTCTGTACCAACCGCAAGTTGCACGGCATCCGTCCATTCCCTACACCTTTAGAAAGCGAATATGATACCTTCGCCTGCGGACATGCGAGCAATTCCATCTCCGCAGCACTCGGTATGGCCGTTGCCGCACGCGAAAACGGAGATACCGACAGGCACGTAGTAGCCGTCATTGGCGATGGAGCCATGAGCGGCGGACTGGCTTTCGAGGGACTGAACAACGTATCAAGTACACCTAACGACATGCTCATCATCCTGAACGACAACGATATGAGCATCGACCGGGCTGTGGGCGGTATGGAGAAATATCTCCTGAACCTCGATACCAACGAGACCTACAACCGCCTCCGTTTCAAGGCATCGCAGTGGCTGCACTCCAAAGGCTATCTCAACGAAGACCGCAAGAAGGGCATCCTGCGCCTGAACAATGCACTGAAGTCGGCACTGAGTCATCAGCAGAACATCTTCGAGGGTATGAATATCCGCTACTTCGGACCTTTCGATGGTCATGACGTGAAGGAAGTGGCGAGAGTGCTCAAACAGCTTAAGAACATGAAGGGTCCTAAGCTGCTGCACCTGCATACCACCAAGGGAAAGGGTTACGAACCTGCCGAGAAGAGTGCTACCATCTGGCACGCGCCAGGCAAATTCGATCCGGAAACGGGTGAGAGAATCATTGCCGATACCAGTAACCAGCCTCCTAAATATCAGGATGTTTTCGGTGAGACGCTGCTGGAACTGGCTCTGAAGAACCCGAAGATTGTAGGTGTGACGCCAGCCATGCCTACAGGATGCTCCATGAACATCATGATGAAGGCGATGCCAAACCGTACCTTCGATGTAGGTATTGCCGAGGGGCATGCCGTCACCTTCTCAGGAGGTATGGCGAAAGACGGACTCATCCCATTCTGCAATATCTATAGTTCGTTTGTACAGCGTGCCTACGATAACATCATCCACGACATGGCACTGCTCAACCTGCCGGTTATCATGTGTCTGGACCGTGCCGGACTGGTAGGTGAAGACGGACCAACCCATCATGGTGCCTTCGATATGGCGGCTCTCCGTCCGATTCCGCATCTCACCATCGCATCTCCGATGAACGAGCATGAGTTGCGCAACCTGATGTATTCAGCCCAGTTGCCAGATCATGGCAGCTATGTTATCCGTTATCCTAGAGGCAAGGGGGTGCTCGTAGACTGGCGCAACCCGATGGAGGAAATCAAGACCGGTACCGGCAGAAAGCTGAAAGACGGCACCGATATAGCCGTTCTTACCATCGGTCCTATCGGAAACGATGCCGCTCAGGCTATCGCTGAGGTAGAAACCGAAACCGGAATGAGCATCGCCCACTACGATATGCGATTCCTCAAGCCACTCGATGAAGACATTCTGAAAGAGGTGGGCGAAAAGTTCAGCCGCATCATCACCATCGAAGACGGCGTTCGTATGGGCGGTATGGGCTCAGCCGTACTGGAATGGATGAACGACCATGACTATCAGCCAAAGATGATCCGAATGGGATTGCCAGATGAGTTTGTGGAGCACGGAACCGTGGCACAGCTCAGAGAAATCGTGCATCTCGATAAAGAAGCAATCAAAGAAGCAATTAAGAAATGAAAATAATCATAGCTGGCGCATATGCCATAGGTACTCACCTGGCGAGACTCCTGTCACGCAGCAATGAAGAGATTACGCTCATCGATGAAAGCGAAGAGCGCCTGGCAAGCATTGGCTCCGACTGCGACCTGCTCACCATGCTGGGCAAGCCTACCAGTCTTCACATCTTACGCGATGCGGGGGTTGCAGATGCCGACCTCTTCATCGCCGTTACTCCGGTAGAAAGTACCAACATCACAGCTAGCATCCTTGCCAAGAACCTGGGTGCCAAAAGAACGGTGGCCCGCGTGGATAATCCGGAATATATGGATCAGCAGGCTCAGGAATTCTTCAAAGAATTAGGTATCAGCAAACTGATTTATCCGGAGATGCTCGCAGCCGTAGATATCAATAATGGACTGAAAATGAGTTGGGTACGTCAGCGCTGGGATGTGCACGACGGCGCACTCGTCATGCTCGGCATCAAACTGCGCGAAGGATGCGAGATACTGAACGAACCGCTCAAGAACATCAGCGGTCCTAACGACCCTTATCACGTGGTAGCCATCAAGCGAGGCAGTGATACCATCATCCCTGGCGGTAACGACGAGCTGAAACTCTACGACCTCGCCTACTTCATGACCACCCGCAACTACATCCCATATATCCGCAAGATTGTAGGCAAGGAGCACTATGTGGATGTGAAGAACGTGATGATTATGGGTGGCGGACGCACAGCCGTAAGAGCCGTGAAGAAGATGCCGGAATATATGGAATGCAAGATTATCGAGATGAGCGAGGAGCGCTGCGAATATCTCAACGATATTCTCGATGAGAACAAGACGCTCATCATTCATGGTGACGGACGTGACATTCCGCTGCTCGTAGAAGAAGGTATCCGTAGTACTCAAGCCTTCGTGGCACTGACCGGTAACGCCGAAACCAATATCCTGGCCTGTCTTACCGCCAAGAGAATGGGGGTGCGCAAGACGGTGGCTGCCGTAGAAAACGTAGACTACGTGAGCATGGCAGAGAGTCTGGATATCGGTACCATTATCAACAAGAAGATGATTGCCGCCAGCTACATCTACCAGATGATGCTCGATGCCGACGTGATGAACGTGAGATTCCTGATGAGCGCTAACGCCGATGTGGCTGAGTTTATAGCCAAAGAAGGTTCGAAGGTAACCAAGAAACCGGTGAAGGAACTCGGCATGCCTATCGGTGTAACCATCGGTGGACTGGTTCGCGGTGAAGAAGGAATGCTCGTTTCGGGTAATACACAGATAGAACCGGGCGACTCGGTGATGGTTTTCTGCCACAACATCAACATGAAGAAAATTGAGAAATACTTCATATAAGCGCGAAGGAGATAGAGACATACTTCATATATGATAAACAGAAAATTAATATATAAGGTTTTAGGGCAACTGCTTTTCATAGAAGCATTCCTGCTCTTCGTCAGTCTGCTGGTAGCTTTCTATTACCAGCAGGATGACATCTTTGCCTTCATTGTGGCAACACTTACCACCATCGGAGGCGGACTGGTGCTGAAATGGCGAGGACACGGAGCAGATAACTCAATGTCGCGCCGTGATGCCTATCTCGTGGTAACGCTCTCATGGATTGTATTCAGTTTCTTCGGAACCCTCCCCTTCATGATAAGTGGATACATCAACAACTTTACCGATGCCTACTTTGAAACCATGTCGGGATTTACGACAACGGGAGCCACGATATTAGACGATGTAGAATGCTTCCCCCACGGACTGCTTTTCTGGCGTTCGCTCACCCAATGGATAGGCGGTCTGGGAATCGTGTTCTTCACCATCGCCCTGCTGCCATCGCTTGTAGGAGGACAGACCAAGGTGTTTGCTGCCGAGGCTACAGGACCTATCAAGACAAAACTGCATCCCCGGCTTTCCACTTCGGCTAAATGGATATGGAGTATCTATCTGATGCTCACCATTGCCTGCATCGCATCCTACTACGTGGCAGGAATGAATCTCTTCGACAGTTTCAACTATGCGATGACCACTACGGCTACAGGAGGGTTCTCTACACATAACAGTAGTACCTCGTTTTTCCATTCGCCGGCGCTGGAATACATCTGTGCCTTCTTCTGCTTCCTGTCGGGTGTTAATTTCACCCTGCTCTATGCAGCCGTCATCAAATTCAAGATCAAAGATCTGTTCAAGAATTCTGAGTTTAAGTTCTATATGCTCCTCGTTACAGCCTTCACGGCTTTCATCATGGTAGAGCTGATAGCGATGCGCAACTACGATGTGGAACATGCCTTCCGCAGCGCCATCTTCCAGGTGGTATCATTCATCACCACCACGGGATTATTTAACGACGATGCTGCTGTGTGGCCTCACGTTACCTGGGTGGTATTGGCAGCCTGCATGTTCTTCGGAGCCTGCTCGGGCAGTACGAGTGGAGGTTTGAAATGTATCCGTGGCGTGATGCTGGTAAGAATGGTGAAGAATGAATTCCGCCAGATTCTGCATCCTAACGCCGTGCTGCCATTGAAGATTGATGGTATGAACGTACCGATGCAGAAGCGTGTTACGCTGCTTGCCTTCCTCACCACTTATCTCATCATCTGTCTGGTGATATCGTTCACGATGATAGCCATGGGCATCGACAATACCAATGCCATCACCATCACCCTGAGTTGTGTGGGTAATGTGGGACCTACGCTGGGTACGGAAATCGGACCAACCATGTCGTGGAGCGAACTGCCGGATGTGGCAAAATGGTTCTGCTCGCTGATGATGCTCATCGGTCGTCTGGAAATATTCAGTGTGCTGGTTATCTTAACGCCAGCATTCTGGAGAGAGAACTAACATACCCAGAGGGGGAGTTAGAAAATAAAAGAGAAGTTGATATTTGAAGTAAGAAATACGCTTACTAGACTAAGTATATTTCGCACAAAAAGCGTTATATATAATAAGGTATAGGTTCAGCAAGAGCCTTACCCGAGAGTAAGAAACCGTACTTATGAGTACATTTATAAACTAAATACAGGTAAAAATGAAACCATTAAAATTTCAACCGCTATTAAAATCCACCATCTGGGGTGGCAGTAAGATTATCACTTTCAAACATCTCGACGTAAAGCAAGAGAATGTGGGAGAAAGCTGGGAAATCTCTGGAGTACCAGGAAATGAAAGCATCGTAGCCGATGGCGAGATGCAGGGCAAGAGCCTCAACGAGGTTGTTGCAGAACGGAAGGGAAGCTTCCTCGGAGAAGAGAACTACAAGCGTTTCGGCAATGAGTTTCCACTGCTCATCAAGTTTATCGATGCCAACCGCGACCTCTCTATCCAGGTGCATCCTAATGATGAAATTGCCAAGAAGCAAGGTAAGGAACGCGGCAAGACCGAGATGTGGTATGCGCTGCCATGCGAGCCGGATGCCAAGCTCTACAACGGCTTGAAGATGCAGATTACTCCTGAGCAGTACAAGGAGATGGTGGAGAATGATACCATCACTGATGCCCTGGCTCAGTATAACGTGAAGGAAGGTGACTGTTTCTTTATCCCAGCCGGCAGAATCCACACCATCGGAACAGGCTGTTTCGTTGTCGAGATTCAGCAGACCAGCGATGTTACCTATCGCATCTACGACTTCAAGCGCAAGGACAAGGATGGCAACTATCGCCAGCTCCACACCAAGGAAGCTGCCGAGTGCATTGACTACACCGTATTGCCAGACTATCGCCAGCACTACACTCCTGCCAAGAACCAGGGTGTAAGCATGGTGCAGTGCCCTTACTTCACCACAGCCGTTTATGATCTCGATGAGCCAATGACGCTGGATTATTCAGAGTTGGACAGCTTCGTGATTCTGATTGGCTTGAAGGGTGAGGCTAAGATTACCGACAACGAGGGTAACGAGATTACGCTCCAGGGCGGCGAGAGCATCGTAGTTCCTGCCAGCACCAAGACATTGAAGATAGAAGGAACCCTGAAGTTCCTGGAGGTTTTTTAAAGGTAAAAAAGTAAAAGGGTAAAAAGGTAAAAGAGCCTGGCGGGATGTCATCTGCCTGCTTTCTTTTTACCTTTTTACCTTTAAATATCCTTTTTACCTTTCCAAATACTTTTCCACATCCGCCTGTATCTTCTGGAATTCGGGAGAGAACTGGTAGAAGGTGTTCTTCTTCATCATCATCTTAACCTTGCCCAGACTATTCTCATAACATGCCATTTCGGTGCGAGCCTGCTCGGAATGGAGGGCACGGTCGCGGATTTCATTCTCCCTATCGTTGCGCAAAGCATCGCAAACGCTCTGGACGATAGGACTAACTACCAGGTCGAAGAGATGATGACCCTGTATATATAAATAGGTATTGCTCTCGTTTACACCCAGATTGTTGAGGTAAAGAGCCATTTCATCCAACTCATCCTTAAACTTCTTAAAGCGGCGCTCCAGCTGGAACAGCTTTGCCCGCACCTTCTTTCCCAAATAATCTATCGCCCATTTAGGATCCTGGATTCGGACAGAAGGCAGCATGATGACCTTATCAAACTCTGCCATATCAAAATGCATCGACATCTTGCGATGACGCACATAGAACAGCATGTGCCATAAGAAGAGGGGCCAGATGGTACGGGAATAGGACTCAAGAAAACGCTCGAAATCGAAGATGCGACGGTCGTTGAGCGTCACCATCACACAGGTTTCGTGCAATCCTCTGGCATAACATTGGAAATTTTCAATGGCATAGGCATAGGTATGGAAGATGTAAGGATTCTCCAACATCTGCTGGGAAGACTCGGTTGAGCCCTGACGCAGATAATCGTAATCGGCATCTACACAGGCTATCATATCCCTACCTACTCCCTTCAGCATACTGGAGATAGCAGCCTTCTTGCCTCGGTCTAAATGCTGGTTACGGGTAGGCAGCATGATATCAAAATAGCGTTTTTCATTCTCAAACTTTCCCAGTACAGAACGCCAGAAGAAGACATCATCGTAGCTCTCGACGTAAGCCACAATCTTGCGCCGAGCCTTCTTCGAGGTCATCCTGTTGGCTGCCTCGAAGAACTGGGAATTGATATTATCGGTTAAACGTTTAGCCATAAGCTGAAAAAATCAACATTCAACACTTAACATTCAACATTACGAAATCGTAATATCATTCACATCCGTCACCCTATCGGTCCATCCATCCATGACCACAGCAGGACTGTGGGTGGTCATGATGATCTGGATATTCGGATTAAGCTGCAGCACCAGACCGATGAGCAGCTTCTGCCATTCGAAGTGAAGACTGATTTCCGGCTCATCCATAAAGAGGACGTATGACTGGTTGTCCTCCACCAGCACGGTGAGGAGGATGGCAAGAATCTGCTTCTCACCAGCCGAGAGCTGATAAGGCGAGAGCTGCTCGCCTATCTGGTTGAAGCGGATTTCGTTGGCAGTACGGATGATGGTCTTGCCGGTATCCTTGAAAAGATTATCTACCATATCCTGGAACATCTTCTTCGGTTCACTCAGTTTCTGAGCCTTGAAGGCTGCATCCGGTTCGCCACTCTGCAAGACGGCGATGATGCGGTTGCCGATGTTCACCTGGTAATCCAGATACTTGCGCTGCAGCTGGAAGAGCTGCCAGTCGAGTTCGGTAACCAGGGTAAGGTCTATCTTGTTGATCATCTCGGCATTCATCAATGGTCTATCTACCGAGCGGATTACATCATATCTAATCCACTTTGCCTCCTCCGGCTCCACCTTCAGATGCACACCTTTGATCATGTGACTAGGGAATTCACCGCCAGCCGCCAGACCCTTTACCACCTTATTTAATATAGTACTCTTGCCCACGCCGTTTACACCACTCAGGATATTGACACGGCGGTCGAGGTTCCAAAGAATATGTTTGGTACCGCTCCAGAGAGATTCAATCTCTATCTGTTTGATATAATCAGCATATTTCTGCATAAGAATAATCTCCTATCTTTAATAGTCAAGAACGGAAAAAGACTATTGTCTTAACTTCTTAACTCCTTTAAGTTTCAAAAAATATACCGCAAATATAGCAAAATTCCTCGAATTTTTGTACCTTTGCACTCGATTTTATTCAAAAATAGGAAGATTTAAATAGAAATAAGGAAAAATGGATAACAAACGACCTCTTATCGCCCACCTGTGCCTCTTCTGTTCCGGCGCATTCTGGGGACTGATGGCTCCCGTAGGCAAGGATGCCATGCTTCACGGCATCGACGGCATCGACCTGGTGAGCTTCCGTGTATTGGGTGGTGCCCTCCTCTTCTGGATAGCATCATTCTTCACCAAAAGAGAACATATCCCTACCAAGGACATCATCAAGATGGCAGGTGCCGGCATATTCGGACTGGTATGCAACCAATGCTGCTATACCATCGGTCTGAGTCTCACCTCGCCAAGCAACTCCAGCATCATGACTACTTCGATGCCTATCTTCGCCATGATTCTCTCGTTCCTGATTCTGAAGGAACCTATCACCTGGAAGAAGGCTATCGGTGTGCTGATGGGATGCAGCGGAGCCTGTATCATCATCCTGACGAGTGCTACGGCTGGCAATGCTAAGGTAGGAAATATCTGGGGCGACCTGCTCTGCATCTCGGCACAGCTTTCGTTCGCTCTCTATCTGGCACTCTTCAAGCCGCTGGTTCAGAAGTATTCGCTCTTCACGGTGAACAAGTGGATGTTTACCTGGGCAACCCTCTTCATCTGGCCTTTCACGATAGGACACGTATCGGACATTCCTTTCGCCCAGGTTCCGATGAGCACCTGGTGGGAAACGGGCTACGTCATCTTCTTCGGCACTTTCCTGGGTTACATCTGCATGATGATTGGTCAGAAGACGTTGCGCCCTACCGTGGTGAGTGTATATAATTATGTGCAGCCGCTGGTATCGGTTACCGTGAGTGTTATCGTGGGTCTCGCCGTATTCAAGGGTATGCAGGCGATTGCGGCCATCCTCATCTTCTCCGGTGTATGGCTCGTGGTAAAGAGCAAATCAAAAAATGATATCGACAAGCACGACCACAGTCTGGCTTACGAGAAAAGACATGCTTAAAAGATATAATGTCGATTTATAAAACTGAAACTGTCCCCATCTGAGATAACAGATGAGGACAGTTTTTTATATAAGAAAAGAAGATCAGCAACCGAAGTAAACCATCAGTCCGCCCAATACGATATAAAGTAGGGCGTATGGGATGGCCGAGCGGAGAATCTCTCCATCCTTTCCCTCCATATCGCAGGCTGCAGTAGCAATGGCGATGCTCTGCGGACTGATCATCTTGCCACCCGTGGCTCCCGTGGTGTTGGCAGCAACCAGCCAGTTTTCCTGACCACCCTCCATACCAAAGAATGTGCTCTGCCCCGTCATACCCAACTGATTGGCAACATGAGCCTGGAGCTTGGCAAAGAGGATATTCGAAGAGGTATCAGACCCCGTAACGAAGGTTCCGATGGCACCAATCATCGGCGCAACCAGAGGATAGAAATCTCCCGTTACTGCCACCAGTCCTGAGGCGATGGCAGTAATCATTCCCGAATAGTTCATCACACTTGCCAGGGCTATCAGCGAACAGATGGTCACCACCGTCTTACGAAGATTCACCGTGGTACGGGCAAGAATCACCATCAATCTCTTGAGGCTCAATCCCTGAATCAATCCACCAATCGTAGCACCTAGGAAGAGCATCAGTCCTGCATTGGAAATCCAGCCAAACTTAAAGGTGCTGTCGAGCACAGGCAGATGAACCGCACTCACCAGATGACTTTTGAGGAAAGCATTGACCGGAGGACAGAGTGCTCCGGAAACCAGGATAAATATCAATATAAAAAGGTAAACGCTCCATGCCTTCAGGCTTTCGGCAAGCGTAAAGGTTTCCTTATCCTGCACCTTGCTCTTTCTGGCAAATACCTTGGCGTATGCGATGATGGCGATAATGGCTGCCAGCGAACCGATGATGGCTGGAGTCTCGGAACCGAGATAATAGCCGCAGACAAACTGCACTATCACGGAAATCACTCCCACCCAGAGGGCGATGATGAGATTCTTGATAAGATTATGCTTATCGGTAAGCGTCAAGATAATAAAAGGCAGGAGGATAAAGAGAGGTGACAGCTGGATAATGGCGAAGGCCGAAGTCTCGCAAATCTGTGCCGCCGAAGCCGATCCGCTTTCAGCCACCTCATTGCAGAGCGTAGTAACCGGTACACCCACAGCACCAAATCCCGTAGCCACGGTATTACCAATCAGGGATACCAGAGCCGAGAACATCGGTTTGAATCCGAGTCCGATGAGGATGGCAGCAGGTATCGCCACCGCCGTTCCGAAGCCCGCCATACCTTCGAGCAGTCCGCCGAATCCCCATACGAGGAGCAGCACGAGCAGTCCCTTATCATCGGTAATCGATGTAAACTGCCTCTTGATCACCTCTATCTGCTTGCTTTCCACGAGGATATTATAGCTGTAGATAGCCATCAGGATGATGATGAGAATCGGGAATACCGCCTTCAGGATGCCTTCCACCACCGCCCATCCCGTCAGGGCGATCACGCTATCCTCCGCATGTTCCGGGGCTATCATGCCTAGCGGCGAAGCTGCGAAGAGAGCAAGCAACACGGTAATTACGAGCGTCAGCAAGGCGCTTTTATGACCTGCCATCTTGAAGCCGAGCATCAGGATGAACAGCAACACGATGGGAATAATAGAAACAATTGATGCCATAAGCCATTCAGTTTTTTAATGTTTTCGATTGCTAAATTTTATGTTTATGACTGCAAAAATAACATTTTTCTTTGAAAAAAGAAAGCATTATTTGAAAAAATCTCTTCTTAGATGTCCGATTTTTCAATTTCATACGTCTATAGAGTGTAAAGGTTATGAGAACAGAAGAATTCAACCATATTATCCTACCGATGCGCAGCGACCTGAAAGAGTATGCGCTAAGGTTGACTGAGAGTGACGACAATGCCGAAGACCTCGTGCAGGAAGTCATGCTTAGGCTGTGGGACATGCGCCATGACATCAAGGCAGAAGATAACCTCAAGGCTCTAGCCATCACTATCATGCGCAACAAGTTCTATGACCAGTGCCGACATGAGGAGCGGAACTTCACCACCGACAAGGTAATGGAAGTACCCATAGAAGACCGGCGGGCAGAGCAACGGGACGAGGTAAACCTCATCAAGCAGATAGTGGCACAGCTTCCGCCCTTGCAGCAGCAGATATTCCGCATGAAGGAGATAGAAGGCTATACTGCCGATGAAATCATGCAGATAACGGGATGCACTGCCGATAATCTCCGAAAGAATCTCTCCAGAGCCCGACTCAAAATCAGAGAGACCTATATGAATATCGTGAAACAAAACAGAACAAAATAAAGAAGGAGGAAAGAATATGAACGATAAAATAAAAAGAATCGATGAATTCAAGGATATCGATGAATTCAAGACGATACAGGACTTGCTCGACAAGTATATGGATGGTGCCACATCCAATGAGGAAGAGGCAACGCTCAGAAAATATTTCGAAGAGCATGGCAATGATATTCCTGAAGAATGGGAATCCTACCGCGCCCTCTTCAGCTATATAGGATTCGAACAGATGAATCTTTCTCAAATTCTAAAAGAAGAAGAGAAGGAGGAGGATTTCGAAAAAAAAGATATCGAGAAGGAAGAACTCCCAAAGAAGGAAGCTTCTCGTAGCAGATGGCTCAAATATTTCGGCACTTCTGTGGCAGCCGCCGCTATCATCGCATTCCAGATTGTGGGCATCCAGAAGATAGCCCAGCCTCAGCCTGAATGTTATGCGGTTATCGATGGAAAGGTTTATACCGACCAGGAGTTCGTTCATAACGAAGCCCTGGATGCCCTGGAAGATGTTTCGGCAGATTCCGAAGATCCATTCAGTGCCCTGGATATGATGAAACAATAAATTCATCTTTTAGATGAAACAATCATTCAAACTATAAAGTATAATATATATAATAAAGTATAATATATATAATAAGGTATAGAATATGAAACGATGCAACTTGATAAAACGCTTCTTCATCGGACTGCTTCTTATCGTGGTAGCCTCGATTTCGGCTAATGCTCAGGAGGGGCTGTACGTAAAAAGCATATTCCAACGCTTCGGACACGCCAAGGGATGCAAGATGGTTACGATGCAGAATGCGCAACTCAAAGGTTACAGGCTCAAGATATACAAGAGCCTGGTATATAAGAACCATGCCACGGAAATAGCCCACTATCTGAAGTCCGACCGCAAGGCTGCGAAAAAAATCAGAGAGGTGGTGGAGAATGGCAAGATGGTGAGCGGCTATTACATGATGACACCCTTGAGCAATGGCGACAACCGCTTCATCCTCTTCAGTAACCCGAGTAAAAGCAAGGGAACCGTGATTTATATAGAAGGCGACCTGTCGCCCGAAGATATCATACAACTCTGCTATTCCAGAAGATAGAAGCAACATCTTCCTACAGGAATCTTCTCAATAAGAATAAGAAACAACATAAAATATAGTATTATGAATATCAAAAACGTAATGATGATGGCTGCCATGATGCCAGCCGTCGCCCTTGCTGAAACCAACAGCAACAGTGCACCAGCCTCTGTAGAGGCTAACGACACCACAATCAGAGTGAACGACCAGAACATCGTCATCAAGCAGGATGGTGAACAGACTTCTGTGAAGATATATAAGATGAACGGCAACGAGATGACCAAGATTTCAGAGACCCAATTCGTAGATGGTCAGGAAGTAGAAAAGGTATTTGTCACCTCACCATTCATCCCTCAGACTTTGAGCAAGCGCAAGCGCAGTCTGGAGAGTCATTATCCAACCTTCTTCTTCGGCTGCAGCCAGTTGCCAGGCAGCAGGGGAAGCATGGGAGGCAACAACGAGATGCACAGTCGCGACTCCAAGTCGTGGGAATGGGGCATCACCCTCACCAGTCTCTGCTTCCGCCTTTCCAACGAAATGGCGCTCACCTCCTCTCTCTCCATCGGACAGGTACACCACCATTTCAAGGACAATTATGTATTAAGCACCGAAAACGGGGTATCAGCAATGACTCCGATAGAAGGCGAAACGCTGAAGAAAAGCTATATCAGCTACAATGTGCTCCGCCTGCCTATCATGCTGGAGTGGCAGAAGCGCATAGGATGCCATGATGCATTCCTGGCGTTAGGTCCATCGGTAGAATACCGCTGGCACGAGCATTCCCGCTACTTCATAGGCAAGCACAAGCATACCGAAACGGGCGATATCAACCTCAACCCTATCGGCCTGAACCTGGAAGCCCGTGCCGGCTACTCAGGAGTGATGCTCTACGCCCGTGCCGGAATAACCCCGCTGCTCAACAAGACCAAGGCTCCCGAGTGCTACCCGATGACCATCGGCTTAGGATTCAGACTGTAATTTCTCTCAAAAAATCGAAAAAAATGCCCGAATACCACAAACGTGGTAGCAGGAATACTACTCATATGCTATTTCAGAATCCAAAAAATCGCCGTACCTTTGCAGCGTCAATCAGAACAAACAGCCTGATGCCAATCATGACTGGATAACTGGGCGACAGATTTATATAAATGAATAAGATTGAATATTAACGTAAAATTAAAGAAAGGACATAGATTATGAGTACAGAAAAGAAACTTCGCTTTGAGACACTTCAGTTGCATGTAGGTCAGGAAAATCCAGATCCAGCTACCGACGCTCGTGCGGTGCCCATCTACCAGACCACAAGTTACGTGTTCCGCAACTCTCAGCACGCTGCCGATAGATTCGGACTCCGTGACGCAGGTAACATCTATGGTCGCTTGACCAACTCTACTCAGGGTGTATTCGAAGACCGTGTAGCTGCCCTCGAAGGTGGTGTAGCAGGTTTGGCTGTCGCTTCTGGTGCTGCCGCCGTTACCTACGCTCTGCAGAACATTCTTCAGAATGGCGACCACATCGTAGCTGCCGACAACATCTACGGTGGTACTTATAACCTCATCACACATACATTATCCACACAGGGTGTAAGCTACACCATCGTGGATCCTCGCAACTTCGAGCAGGTAGAGGCTGCCATCCAGGACAATACCAAGGCTCTCTATGCAGAGACCTTCGGAAATCCGAACTCAGATGTAACCGATATCGATAAGTTGGCAGAGATTGCTCATCGCCACAACATCCCATTGATTATCGACAACACCTTCGGCACCCCATACCTCATCCGTCCTATCGAGCACGGAGCAGATATCGTGGTTCACTCAGCAACCAAGTTCATCGGCGGTCATGGTTCATCTCTCGGTGGTGTCATCGTAGATGGCGGTAAGTTCGACTGGAAGGCAAATGCCGACAAGTTCCCTACTCTCGCTAAGCCAGACCCATCTTATCATGGTGCCGTATTCGCAGATGTAGCCGGAGCAGCAGCCTTCGTAACCCGAATCCGTGCGGTCATCCTTCGTGATACCGGTGCAACCATCTCTCCATTCAATGCCTGGATTCTTCTTCAGGGCTTGGAGACATTGAGCCTCCGTGTAGAGCGTCACGTTCAGAATGCATTGAAGGTGGTAGAGTATCTGGAGAACAATCCTAAGGTGGCTAAGGTTAATCACCCAGCCGTTCCTTCTCATCCAGATCATGAACTTTACAAGAAGCTCTTCCCTAACGGCGGTGGTTCTATCTTCACCTTCGATATCAAGGGCGGCGAGAAAGAGGCATGGGAGTTCATCGACCACCTGCGCATCTTCTCTTTGCTGGCTAACGTAGCCGACGTGAAGTCACTGGTTATCCACCCAGCAACAACCACCCACTCTCAGTTGAGCCCAGAGGAGTTGGAGGAGCAGCACATCTATCCTTCTACCGTTCGATTGAGCATCGGTATCGAGAACATCGACGACCTGATTGAGGCACTCGATGAAGCATTTACTTACGTAAAGTAAAATTATTAATGATTTAAATTAGAGTACAGTTATGGCAAAGATATATAAGCAGATTACTGATTTAATCGGTAAGACCCCATTGGTAGAATTGGGTAAGTATTCAGCATCCAAGGGTTTGGAGACTCCTGTGATTGCTAAGGTAGAATTCTTCAATCCTGGCGGAAGCGTAAAGGATCGTATCGCTCTCGCGATGATCGAAGACGCTGAGCAGAAGGGCATTCTGAAACCAGGTGCCACCATCATTGAACCAACCAGCGGTAACACGGGTGTAGGTCTGGCTCTGGTATCAGCCGTAAAGGGCTACCACCTCATCCTCACCATGCCAGAAACCATGAGTGTGGAGCGCAGAAACCTGGTGAAGGCTTACGGCGCTGAAGTGAGATTGACCAGCGGCAAGGACGGAATGCCTGGCGCCATCAAAGCTGCCGAAGAACTCCGCGATTCCATTCCGGGTTCCGTGATTCTGGGACAGTTTACCAACCCAGCCAATCCTACCAAGCACTATGCCACAACTGGACCAGAAATCTGGGCAGATACCGATGGCGAGATTGATATCTTCGTAGCCGGTGTAGGAACAGGCGGAACCATTTCGGGTATCGCCAAGTACCTGAAAGAGCAGAATCCAAACGTGAAGGTGATTGCCGTAGAGCCTGCCACATCGCCTGTATTGAACGGCGGACAGAGCGGTCCTCACAAGATTCAGGGCATCGGTGCCGGTTTCATTCCAGAGACTTACTCTTCAGAATATATCGATGAGGTATTGGATATTCAGAACGATGATGCTATCAAGGCAGGTCGTGACCTGGCTCAGACCGAGGGTCTGCTGGTAGGAATCTCATCAGGTGCCGCCGCCTTTGCAGCCACCGAGATTGCGAAGCGTCCTGAGAATAAGGGCAAGAAGATTGTAGCCCTCTTGCCAGATACCGGCGAGCGTTATTTGAGCACTGTACTCTACGCTTTCGAGGAGTATCCATTGTAATTCACAATCGGATATTTTCTGATGGAAGCAAAATCTATCATAATTTCCCCAACCAGCTTTCCCATAGCAGGTTGGGGATTTTCATTTTTCGGAACTTCATATATATTTGCAAATGCGATACCACCCCAATTCCTTCTACAACTTGCGAGAATCGAGTATAAATTCTAGCCTTTATCATTTAAAAGATTACCACTTTGGAGGCGCCACGACAAAAACAGTAATTTGTGGATCTCTACTTCCGAAAGCTAACGGAGGCGGAGAGAGGGGAATTTGTGTCTGAAGCCAAAGAGCGATACCAAACATCTTCTGCTCTGTTCACGGTGACACGGTGACACGATGACACTAGTTTTTCAACTTTTCGCCTCGCACGCGGGCAGGCAGGAACTTTCGGCTTGATTTTTCCTGCCTGCCCGCGCGAGAGTAAATCTTCAGAAATCACTGTCATAAGTGTCACCCTGTCATCCAGAAGCAGGTTACTTCCGAATCAAAAGTCAAAGACTTACGGTGCAAAAGTCAGGGACTTACGCCCCGTAATCCCCTGGCTTACGAACCGCAATCCAATCATAAAGCCCTTAAAAATCAAACAAGTCAGGCATTTAGAAGTGATACCAAGCAAGGCATGTAAAAGGGCTTACAAACACCAGAGCAAAGAGAATCTATGAAAAAGTATGAGCAACTGTGAGCAAGTATGAGCAACTGTGAGTTGCCTCCTCACCGATTTCGTATCTTTGCATTGTGATTCAGAGATACTCAGCGGTTCCAATCAGCAAGCTATAGTAAGGCGTCCCCATAGCAAGCTATCCCCAGGCGGTCCCATCCCGCACACCCATGGCAAAGACCGCTTTGATGTGATTTGATAGCCAACCTGCCAGGTATTAAAAAGAGAGTGGATTTGCGACAACCAGTTCCTACATAAAATAAAGTATAATCTCGGGGAGGAATGAGTTTGAACCAATCGTCAAAGTTTAAAGAATACTAAAAGATTCTCTTTCGCTTGAAAATTTCTTTTAAAATGCCTATATTTGCAATGCCGTTAGTAATGGCGGCAGACATAAAGAGGTAGCAACTACGCTTAGTTCGGACTGAGAATCTGGACAGTTCGCAGTACACAAGAATGACAGTTCCAGTTGTTTGCCCCAATATGTATACTCATATCCATCCCGCTTCTGTGGGATGGGTATCTCTATTTAGTTAATTTTGCAACCGAATTATCAACCCAGTCTGAGTAACATGGATTCATATTCTGGAATCATCATAGAAGAAAGTAGAAGGTCTGAGCAATTTTCAGACTTTACTTCCATACATTGCAAAGGTTCCAACCTTCTTTGCAAGGCAAAGCGCTATGGCAGATGGTGGGTACTCAAAGGATTGAAGGAGCCATATCGCCAAGACGAAAACTACAAGAACCTGCTGCACAAAGAGTTCGATATCCTCATATCCCTGCAGCATCCCAACATCGTATCAGCCTACAGCATGGAAGAAATACCGGAAATGGGTATCTGTATCGTAATGGAATGGATAGATGGTATCACGCTGGAACACTGGAGCGGTAGGAAGACTGAGGGAGAAGCTATTTTCCTCCAGCTACTTGATGCCGTACACTACATCCACGCCAAGCAGATAGTACACAGAGACTTAAAACCTTCCAATATCATGATTACCCATAACGGAAATCATGTAAAACTCATCGATTTCGGACTTTCAGATACCGATGACTTTGCCATCCTCAAACAGCCTGCCGGCACACCGGGCTACATCTCACCTGAACAGATTGTATCCCAACAGGCAGACATCCGCAACGACATCTTCAGCATCGGTTGTATCCTGGAAAAGATACTTCCAAGCAAACCCTATACTGCCATCATCAAACGATGTAAGGCTCCCATAACCCAGCGATATGCCAATATTGACGAACTCAAAGCCGATTTCATGGCTCGCAGAAACAGCCATCTATCCGGTATCAAGCGTATCGCAATCGCAGCTTTGGCTTGTATCATCTTATTTGGTTTCATCAGTTATCCTTTACTGCATCACCAGGAGAGGAGCATAAACACCACCCCTGAACATACCGAAGCCAAGAAGGATACATCCATCCGCCAGCAAACCAAGAAGCCTGCCCCACTTTCCAATGGCCAGAAATCCTTGCAGCCAACAGCTACCGAGCCATTTTCTGCATCACAGGCACAAGCCGCCGAACTCCTATCCGAAGGCAAGAAGACAATCGACAAGATGTGGAAGGAATCCGGCATAGACACCATCCGTTCTGTAGAGAAAAAGAGCGAAGCATTCTATCAGTTTGTAAATAAGAGTAATGAATTCATCACAACGACTTATCCGCAGACATTCTCTAAAGACATCGCCGGCAGCAAGAAGGCTGATATCATCTACGAACTGTCCTCTTATACCACTGAGAGATATGTGAAACCCACCTTGTCGAGATTTCAACCTTCCAAATAATGCTCTACGATGATGCCGTTCTTCTTACCTATGACGTAAGTAACCGGTTCATCATCTCCATGTTTCCAAGCATGGAGATAAGCAGGCTCATGATTGATAAAATGATGGCACTCAAAAGTATCATCTTTCGCCAATCTGGTATTTTCTGATGATACCACCTTGAAACTTCCATTTCCCTGATACCTGATGATGCAGGTTCTGTCGGGCAGCCAGGAAAGTTTGAGCATCTGTCCCTCATAAAGATTATCGCAAGATATTTCCTTGCCCATAACCATCTGGCTCTGCCGTTCTCCCGTTCCTTGCGACAATCCGAACTCCTCAAAGTCTGCATAACCGAGAAAATTAGCCAGCACATTCTTGGTAAACTTACTGGCAGAAACCCCTTCACTCACGTATCCCCAGAACCGTCGCAGCGTAGAGGCACTCACCCTTTGCTGGGTACGTTCCTCCACCTTTTCGCTCAACCAAGCGAAGTCGCGAGGCACAACCATCTTGCGCCCCACCATCTTTTCTATCATTTCACGTAATTTCTGTTCCATGCTGCAAAGATACTGAAACAAATCCAGCCAACACACAAAAAGCCAATATTTCCACTAAAAACACCTCATATTTTGAACTTGGAACGGAATGGAACGCTGAAAAAGCAGAAAAAACACCTATTTCTGCAAAAAAATCAGCTCACAATGAACAACTTTAGAAAAAAAATGGTATATTTGCAGTGCTGTTCTAAACAAGCAGCAGACATGTTAAGGAAACAACCATGCTTGGTTCGTACTGAGAATCTGGACAATTCATTGTACACAAGAACGAAGACAGAAGTTGTTCACCCAACCGTGTATTATTGTATCCATTCCGCTTCGGCGGGATGGGTATCAACATATACCCATTGGTGTGAGCTGATTTTCATTCTTTGTGTACAGGTAGTCCAGAACCTTCAGAACAGAATGAAATTGGTTCGCACCTTTTTTTGTGTCTAAGAATGAAATAACAAACAAGTAAATGATTAGCTTATGAGACAACAACAGAAAGCACCTATTGATTACCAATTGGATTATATGGAACGACTCTTCTACAAGATGAAATTCAAGAAGACCGAAAGCTATGTAATCCATCGTATCTGGGACAAATTGGATGATACTCGCATCCGATTTGAGATACAGCAGCCTATCAAGTTACCAAACGGAAAGACTGTTCTTGCAGATTTGTATTTGCCACAGCTCGGCATCTTCATTGAAGTGAACGAGCCATACCATGAGAGCCAGCAACAAAAACTTGCAGATGAATACCGCAACAAAGCAATCATTGACATTACGAAGGATAAATTATTCGTAATACAATGCGGAATTTCCGACAGAGCTGGTGAATGGAAAACATTAAAGGAGATTCATCAGCAAATAGATGAAATCGTGAGTACTATCAAAAAGAAGATAGCTGAAACTCCAGATTTAAAACCTTGGAATACAAGCGAATGTCTCACCGTTGAATATCACAAGAAGAAAGGTGTTTTCAACCTGAATGACAGTTTACGCACGATAGATGACATCTGCGCTGTCTTTGACACAATGCCGAAGCATCGTGGCTATCTCAGAATGGGAGCAACACCAGTTCCAGGACATGAGAACCTTGACATCTGGTATCCTATCAAAGAGAATAATAAAGGTTGGAAAAACGAGCGAGAGGATCATGATGATACGATAATTGAATATCACGAAGACGAAGATAAGCGCAAAAAACATGTAGCAGCTGTCATCAAGGACAACCATCAACGCATCACCTTCTTCCGCTCAGAAGATGCATTAGGCATTGTTCTTTATCGCTTTTTAGGAGTCTATCAACTAGACATATCTAAAAGTGAAGAGTTAGGCAAATGCGTTTGGAAAAGAATAAATAAAGAATATATACTAAAGAAATAGAGAAAACCGAAACGCTATAAAGGGAGTAGGTAGAACAATAAATCATACAATTATGGCAAATTACTCAAAACCAGAAATCATCGCCAAGAACCTTCCTTCAGGATCTTATGCAGCAGGATGCCCTTCTCATGGAAATGGAAGTACTTGCTTCTACTTCAATGACATGAAAGGTGGCTGCAAGAAGTGCGAACGCACAAAGTAAGATTTGCAAAATTATCCAACAGTGGGAGTGTTCCATATTATGGAACACTCTCGCTATCAAAATTGAAATTATGCTGATTAGACAATCAAAGAATTCATATATTCGCTGTACAGAGCGATACGGCTACATAACCAACCAACTCACTCGACAAGACAGAGTCTATAATGACTCTGGAGCAATTTTTCTCAAACAGATTTCCAGAAAGGTCACAAGTATTGAAGAGATTGTAGGGAATCTGGCAACTATATATCCTGATGTTGACCAAAAAGATTTACAACAGGACTTTCTTGATTTTGCACAAGACTTAGAAGCTGCAAAATTCATTGTTATGGGTAATACTTTAGAAGAAGTAGAGCAAAAAGATACGAGCTTCACATATTCTGTAGAAGTTCCGTTCACTGCTACAGATGATTTTTCTCAACCGACAAAAGACAGAGTAAAAGAAAATACGCAAGAGTTTTTCTTGGAAGAAGTACAAGGACGCCCTTTGATTTCTTCCCTGCAATTCGAATTGTCAAGCAGATGCAATGAACGCTGTATCCACTGCTACATTCCTAATGGTAAGAAAAATACAGGATTTGATATGCCATTAGCAAAGGTAAAAGGTATCCTGGATGAATTCGCCGAAATGGGAGGTATCCATGTCACATTGTCTGGTGGAGAAGCTTTCCTCCATAAAGATTTGTTGGAAATATGTAAGTATTGTAGAGAAAAGGACTTAAAGATATCCATTCTGTCAAACTTGATTTCACTGAAGGATGAACAGATACCAGTCTTAAAAGAAGTCAATTTATCCCTCATACAGACTTCATTATATTCCATGAACCCTGAAATACATGACAAGATTACAACTGTAAAAGGTTCATTTGAGAAGACAAAAGCAGCAATCGAGAAACTGGTTGCAGCAGACATTCCTGTTCAGATTTCATGTCCATTAATGAAAGCTAACAAAGATGGTTATGCTGATGTGCTGAAATATGCACAAAAGCTAAAGATTAAGGCCCAAACAGACTACATTATGATGGCCCAAGCAAATCTGGACACATCGAATTTGGCAAATCGCTTGTCTTTAGAGGAAACAGAAAAAGTACTTAGAGACATCTTTGAATATGACTTGGAATATCAAGCCATCACACTTAATTTGAAGCCAAAAGATGAGGAAAGAAAATTTGACAAAGAGCGTTTTCTTAAAGAGCCTGTCTGTGGTGTAGGTTATGACAATTGTTGCATTACAGCAAACGGGGATGTTTATCCTTGTGCAGGATGGCAGGAGTATGTATTGGGAAATGTATACAAACAATCCTTAAAAGAAATTTGGGAAAATAGCGAACGTGTCAAATACTTAAGAAAGATTACAAACGCTTCCTTCCCCAAATGTGCAGATTGCGAAGCTTTCAATTATTGTAACCGCTGTCTGGTCAGAAGTTTCAACGAGTCTAATGGAAACATGTTTGCATTACCAAAGCATTTCTGCGATGTTGCTTTCCTCAACATGCGCTTAGCTAAAGAATATGAGGAGAAAATAATGAAAACAATGTATCAAAGTTAAATATCAAAATATGTTCATAAAACTTTCAGATAATGCTATTTTTCGAAAAACAGCAGAACATGAAGGAATACTTATCAATATGGTGACAAGAGAAAAAGTAACGGTTAATGAAACTGGCTTTTTTTTCTTGTCATATGTTGATGACACCTTGCAAGACTCTGAAGAGATTGTCACAAAGTTATCTCAGCAGATATCAGATGTTAGTACTGACATCATTAGGAATGACTTTATGGAATTCATGACAGCTTTGAAAATGGAGAATATGGTGGAGATGGACGAAAATAAAGATAATATGACGTACTATCCCTTGAAGCATCTACACATAGAAATAACTATGGAATGTAACGAAAGATGCATTCATTGTTATCTTCCCAATAAGCTAAAGTCAAAAGGCGATCAATTATCGTTTTCCGATTTCTGTAAAATTGTAGATGAGTTCGTAACCTTAGGTGGAGATGACATCACACTATCCGGTGGCGAACCTCTCAAACATCCAGACTTCATTAAAATGCTAGATTATTGTAACAGTAAAAATCTAGTTATCAATATTCTTAGCAATTTAACATTAATGAACGATGAGCTAATAGCTAAGTTAAGAGACTACAATATAGGAACAATACAGACATCCATATATTCTCTTAAACCAGCTATACATGACAGCATCACTCTAAAGAAAGATTCTTTAACAAAAACAATAACTGCTTTAGAAAAGCTATACAAGAATGGATTCACATTACAAATAGCATGTCCTGTCTTTACTGAAAATTTCGGAGAAACAGAATCCTTGATCAAATATGCCAAAGAAAAGGATATTCTGCTCAAAATCAACGGAATGTTACTTCCACAGATTGATGGTAATACTGACTTCAAGACAAAATCAACATTGAACCAAAATCAAAAACAGATGTTGTTACGTTCCCTCTTGGAGAATAAAAACCAATATACAAACGAACAACTTTCACGATGCTCAACAAAATCAAACGATTTATGTAAAAATCCTGCATTATACCTAGAGCAACCAGTATGTTCTGCAGGAATAGACAACTGCAGCATATCATCAACAGGACAGGTATACCCATGTACAGAGTGGACAGGATTTAAAATCGGAGATATAAATTTAAATTCGCTAAAAGAAATCTGGGAAAGAAGCGAACAATTGAAACAACTCAGAGCCATTAACAAAAGAAAGAATTACAAGAAATGTCTTTCTTGCGAAGCCCTGGATTATTGCAAAGTGTGCTTAATGCTAAACCAAGCTGAAAATTGCGGGGAAATTCTTCAAATTAGCAAGAACACTTGCAACGAAGCATTCATGACAAAAGACGTATTAGAAAAAACAAGATAGAATGATTATAGACAATCATGTTCATGTAGGCTGGTATAGAGACGGCTACCATTCACCCAAGGAAATTTGGGAAGCCGAAACCGCAGCAGGAGTAGATGAAATTTGCGTTTCATCTACTTCTACATGCGCAGAACTCTACGACATTGTCATTGAAGAGATGATAGAATTAAAACGCCTGGGAGGAAGTAAGGTGCACCCCATCCTCTGGATTACTCCCCAAATGCTTAAATCAGAAGAAATAGACAAAATGTTCCTATCTGATATAGAATGGCAAGGGATAAAGATTCATCCAGAAGCTCATAACGAATGGAGCTATAATAAAGCATTAACTTCCCGAGCAATTAATATAGCAGTAAAACGAAAGATTCCCTTTATGATTCATACTGGTGAGGATGTTGTAGCGAATGCTATCACATTCGAAAACTATTATGCAGAATATCCTCAATTACAGTTTATATTAGCCCACGGAAAGCCATTTCAGCAAGCCCTCTCCATGCTCAATAAATATAATAACATCACTATTGATTCTGCGTTTATGAAAGCTAAAGATATCAACAAATTCTGCAAAGCTGGATTTCCAGACAAAATCATATTCGGAACAGATGCTCCAATCAATAAATTATTTTACAAGCATTTATCAACACAAGAATATATAAAAAAAAATATTTATCAATTAAGAAAAAACATTTCACCAGCTTTTTCAGAAAGCATATTAAATAAAACCGTTTATTTTTAATATTCAAAGTTATGGAAATAATATTATCTATTATCGGAATAGTTCTCATAGTTTTTGTTTTATTTATAATAACAGGATTATTGGGCTGGGGTATCCATTATCTCGGAGCCATAGTTGGCTTTTTGGCACAAGGTTCATGGGGCTGCATTGGGTGTCTCCTAAAAATCTTAGCAGCTATATTTATATTTCTCGTCCTAATTACATTTTTTTGCTCATTTTTTTGAAATTTTCCCTTCATATTACTATATTATAAAGGTATAACCAAAAAGAAAGAATAAAATGGCAAATAAAATGTCTTTATGTATCATCAAATACACCTATACTCGATATGTAGGGGTGGATATCGAAAAATATACTCGGGGACTATTCGAGTATGTGAAGGAAGAGTTTGGGGAGTTTCAACCACAAATGTCAGAGCCTGGAACTATACCTGATATGCCAGACTATCTGGACATCGTGCTCTGCAAAAAGGACGGAAGTATCTTCTACGAAATGGATATCCAAAGACGTGCCATCAACATCCCGCATGATTGTCAAATGGATGGATTAGTATTGGAAATCTTTATCCAGAACTGCGATGGCACGAGATACAAAAAAAGACATGCATATCCCAAGCCTTGGTGGAACCATAAAGCTAACGGCAAGTCGGGCATGAGAAAACTGAAAATTCATAAAACTATCAGCAAAAGGAATCTTAACAATCAAGAAGGCAAAGACTCTGAAGACATCAGAATACCTGAACTTAGATCTCAGATTCTCAAGTTTCATAAATTCTTAAAATAACCATCCCATGACATACGAAGAATTCAAGCAATTGGCTGAGCATCCACAGCATCGGGATGTTCCTGCCATCTTCAAGCTCGAAGTTTTAGAAACAGAAGAGCTGGAGGAGAAAAAGCGTTCACATTATCCGAAATACAAGGTGAACACCTATTGTCCGCAAGCCTTCACCACAACTTTGGAGGAGGCTGAGAGTCTGATGCACCAGGATGTCCTTTACCGCAAGAAGATGAAGGAGGAAGACAACTATCCGCTAGATACCTTCTGCTATTATATCTCGGAGATTCCAATGGGACTGTTGCACTACGACCGCGAATGTCTTTCTGAAAGAGTGTATGACGGTGAGGGAAAACTGATCGACCGGTCTTACTGCTGTTCGCGTTTCAGCATTTACTATCCCGGAGTCTGCGATTTGCCTGCATACGACCGTCATCCTGACGAGACCTTCCGAGGCAGAAGCGCTGAACAGATCAGATTCAAGAAGGGTGACATAGTGGAAGTATATCGTGGCGATGAGGTGAAACTTGCCATCGTTGTCGGAACTCCGCTTACCACCGAATGGATCTGGGAGAGAAACCAGGCTGCCAAGGATAAAAGGGGATTGGATAAACTGCCATATGATGAGACGGATGACAGCTATACCGTGATAGATGGTCCCGGCTACGAATACCATGACCACGTTCCGTCGCTGTATGTCTTCGCCCCTCACTATCATGTGCCGCTCTATCTTCAGAGACGATTCAAGGGGTATCTGGAAAAGGCTGAGAAAAAGCAGAAAGAAGAGGAGGAGAAAGACAGAATCTTCCGCCAAGCTCACGATTGCTGCTTCAGCAACAAGGAACAAATAGAAAAATCTGAAAAGTGCGGCTGTTTCTTCTGCGGCGAAATCTTCTCGCCATCCGAAATCACGGATTACCTCCCTGATGAGCCGCCTACAGCCGAATGTCCCTTCTGTTATACCGACTCCGTAATAGGTGATGCCTCCGGCTTCCCTATCACGAAGGATTTCTTGAAGAAAATGAAGAAGAGATATTTCTAGGCGATTTTTCAACGTTTTTCACCGACCTGCCCCCTATCTCATGGGGGGCAGTATCAGTTTTGAAAACGGACATTAAAATACCATTTATCCAAAGAGATCATTCATCCTTACCTCACTATTCACCAATCCACTATGCATATTCTGCTTCACCCCATAAGTCGTGATGAAAGTATGCAGCAATGCCTTCTTCGTCTTGGTCGCCACAGAGAAGGAAGACATCCTGTCACGCAGCCGCTGCTCATAGCTGGCATCTATCACAAACTCATCCTTGGCATATTTCATCTCACAGATATTGATAGCTCCATCAGCACGGTCTATCAGCATATCTATCTGACCTCCTCGCCATTCTGCACCAGTAGAATCTACAAAAGGACGGCAGGACCAGGAATAAACATTCGCCAAAACACCAGAAATACCCAATGCCTTCTTGATCTGTGGGATATGATGTAGGCATACCTGTTCGAAAGCATAACCGCTCCAGGCTGTTCTACTTCCCGAACTGCGCATGTTACTCCAGAAGTTCTTATCCTGCCCACTGTTATTTTCCACAAAACGGGTATAGAACAATGAGTATAAGTCAGTTAACTGATATAGGGCATCCCTTTCACTCTTTCCTATGGTAGCATATTTCCTGATAAAATCGCATTTCTTCAGATTCTCCAGGATTTCTGATAACTGTCCACCGCCTTTCAGTTTCAACTCATCCATCAATTCCTTACGGGTCATCCCCTTCATTTTTTCAGAAAGCACCTCTACTATCTTGCGATAATGCTTGGAGTCATTAAAGAGGGAACGGAAGAGGAAATCGAATTCTCCACGTAATGGCGAATCCTGCGAGAAAAACAGTCTGTCGATGCACACATCTAACGGCACACCACGCTCCAGCATATCAAGATAATAAGGAATACCACCCAATATCATATACACATCCAATACCTGCTGGCGGGTAAGAGCAAGGCCTTTCAATTCGTTTAAGAACAGCTCTGTCTCGCCCAGAGAGAATGGAGCCAGATAGAGCTGCCGGGTAACGCGACCATACAATCCGCCCTTATCGCCTATAAACTTAGCCAACATCCACGTGGTGGAAGAACCACAGACGATAAGTTTCAGTTGAGGGACCATAGAAGCCCATGAATTCCAGAAATAACTGAAAGCTGCGATAAAATTGCTTTTGGGCGTATCCATCCAAGGCAACTCATCAAAGAACAGAACAATCGGTTCCTGCAGAGATAAGCCCGACAGATATTCACGCAAAGCAGCAAAAGCCTCAAACCAGGTTTTCAACTTGGGCACGGTCTGCTTAGCATACTGCGCCAACGCCATCCGAAACTGCTCCAGCTGTACCGCACGGCTCACTTCATACATACCAATAAAGGAAAAGGCAAACTGGTCGTTGAACATTTTTCGAACCAGAAAAGTCTTTCCTACGCGCCTACGACCATAGATAGCTATCAGTTCTGCCTTGTTGCTTTTACAACGTTCCAGAATGAGTTTCTGCTCATATTCACGTCCTATTATTCCGTTTGCATCCATAACTTTCTGATTTTATTTCATTTATACTAAATTTTATCGGTGCAAAGATAAACAAAAAAAATGAAATCTGCAAGGATAGTACCGCCCTAACTATCTTTTTAACATAGTTAGGGCGAACATATAAACGATAACACCGCCCTAACTACCTATTTTTATATAGTTAGGGCGGTACTATCGCAAATACATCCCCTCTTCCCCCCCCCTATCTCATGGGGACAGTATCAGTTTTGAAAACGGACATTAAAGGGGGAGCATTATCACTCTATAACCCAATCTATCCAATTTTCAGGCGTAACGATGCACTTATCTTTCACCTGATAAGCAGAAAGGAAAGAGGCCGGGAACTTTGTATTGGCACGCTTAGGATTCCACTTCATTTCAAACAGGGAAAACTGACCATCACACTCCTCCAGATAATCAATCTCCTGCTGCTGACTGGTACGCCAAAAATAGCTGTTTACATATCGTCCAGCATTTTGATTGACCTTCATTCGCTCACTAATGAAGAAGTTTTCCCACAAAGCCCCCACATCCTGCCGGAGAGCAAGAGGTGCAAAGTTTTGCAAAATAGCATTACGTATTCCATTATCATAAAAGTAGAATTTCTTAGCACGTTTCAACTCCGTACGTAAGTTGCGACTAAAGCCATTCAACTTGAATATGATATAACACTTTTCGAGCAAATCAATGTACTTCTCTACCGTTTTATTATCTGTTCCTACGGTTTGCGCCAACTCATTATATGAAACTTCACTTGTAACCTGCAGTGCCAAGGCAGTAAGCAGCTTGGACAACAGGGCTGGGCGCCGAACACTTTCTAAATTCAACAAGTCCTTATACAGATAACTGTTAGACAAATTATACAGCAACTCCTTTGCATCCGTCTCATGATTCATGATATCTGGATAAGAACCATAAATAAGCCGATTCTCTAATGTTTGTTTTACACTAAGCAGTCCATGAGCCTTCATCAGTTCTCCTGTAGAAAAAGGGAAAAGATGGTACTCAAACTTGCGTCCTGTCAAAGGTTCGTTGAGCTTATTCTGCAATTCAAAAGAGGAGGAACCTGTCACCAAGAGTTGTACATCTGGGAAATTATCCGTGATTCGTTTCAAAACCATCCCGATATTCTCTACCCGTTGAGCCTCGTCTATCACAACAATAAGATTGTTGCCTATAAGCAGACGCAACTCAGAAGAATTTGCCTTTGCCAGCAACTCTCTTACTTCTGGTTCATCGCAATTCAACATAAGAGTAGGTTCATCACGATTCTCGAGCACCATTTTAAACAGCGTGCTCTTACCCACTTGTCTGGCTCCAATCACGATGATAGCCTTCCCGGAAAATATCCGGGCTTCAATTGTATCTTGTATTTGACGACGTATCATAAATATCCTTTCTTTTAAGTTATGAATCCTTCTTTCTTTCGGATGCAAAGATAAGGAAAAATAATCGTAATCCCAAAATTTATACCTATTTTTGGGATTACAATCCCAAAAAACATAGTAAATTTTGGGATTAGAGCGTTATTTCAACGTTTTTCACCGACCTTCTCCCCCTATCTCATGGGGGCAATATCAGTTTTGAAAACGGACATTAAAGGGGGTAGGCTTCCACATTCCATAAGAGAAAAGGGAGGGGAATTGCGGCAAGCATTCCCCTATATATAATAAGGTGTAAGCTCAGAAGTACAATCGGGAAAGGAAGAGGTAAACAGGCTTCAGCGGGAGAAAGACACACCTCTTCAACTACGTCTCCCAAAAGTTTAAGAAATGCTAAAAAGTCCCTTTTGGGGGCATTTTTCACTAAAAAAATACATTTTTTTGGCAAATTGATCCAAATCAAGGCAAATTTGAACCAATTTGAACCAATTCAGTTTCATTTATTTTATATATCTTTGCACCCAAATATGAATTAGTTATCAACGTAAATTGATATTCTTAACGATTGCATAAAGTAAATGAAATTATTCTTATAGGGGATATGACTATACTACTTATCATATTAATAGGAATCGGAATATTTGTACTTCTCGGCATTCTAGGCTGGGGAATACAGCTTTTGGGATTTCTCGGAGGACTCTTAGGTGAAGGCATCACTGGATGCATAGGATGCTTCATCAAGTTCTTTTGGGTGATTCTGCTAATAGCTATATTTATTGCGCTGATACAATAACCAGTCATTTAATCTTAAAAACAATAACCATTATGACATATTGCAAGAAATGCGGCGCAATGCTGCAACCGGTAATGAAATTCTGTACGAAGTGTGGACAACCTATTGACTTGCAACCACAGGCTCCAACCCAGCCACAAGGAGTTAGCAAGCCTCAACGTCCTCAACCACTGAAAGCTATGGCTCCTCAACAGCCTATGAAGCCTCAACCTATGAGACCTCAAGCACCAAGTATGCCCCCAAAACCGATGCAGCCTCAGCGCCCAGTAATGCCTCAGGCTCCACAGACTCCACAAGCCAGCAAGGGTATGTTCACCAATGCCGTTCGCTCTGTAGCAAACGCCATGACTGGTGGTGCACTCAATCGCCAGATTGCAGAAGAACAGAGAAGAGCCGTTAACCAGCAAGCTACTGAAAGCCAGTCGGAAATCCGTGATGCCAGAAATGCACAGCAGCAGGCTGAACAGGCACAGATTGCAGCCGAAAGAGAAGCTGAACGTAGCCGCGACCGCCGCAGTATGGAAGCTGTGGATGGTGTTGACGTGGTAAGAGGCAGAACCATCTGGAATATCCAACCAGGAGAAATCGCCCGCAAGATTAGCGAACGGGAACTCGACGAAATAGAAAAACTGAAAGGTATCATCGTTCAGGAAGGTTGCACCGCCATCATTTTTGCCAATGGTGAGCTGGTTTCAACCCTCTCAGCAGGTGCATACCTCTTTTATAAGTCTGTAGAAGAAGAGCAGGCTGCTATCAAGAATGCGGTAGAAAAGGCTGAGAAAGATATGGCTGAAGCCGAAAAGCGTGAACGAGACCGCAAGCGCCAGGCTGAGCCTACCTTCCGCCAGCTCGGTATCGTAGGAGAAGTAGGCCGTGGCTTCAACTGGCTCGGTCGCATCATCTTCGGCGAAAAGAAAGGTGAACAGAAAGAAAAAGCCAAGAAGCGCCAACTGGATTATGCCCGCATCTTAGCCCGCATCACCCAGGCTCCTATCCTGTCGGTCCATATCGTCAGCAACCGTTTCATCACCCTCACCTTTGGTGGAGCAATGAACGAGAATGGCGAACTTGCCTTTCAGCCATACACCATTCCGATGGGCATCCATGATGTGCAGATTGGAGTATCTCTCCAGATGAGCATCAGCGATATTCATACCTTCGCCACCAATTATCTTACCGACCGCAACAGCGTAACAACTAGAGAATTACAGCAGTTGCTCAATGGTACCATAGAAACCCTGTTGCGCCAGGAACTCCGCAACCAGAACTACGAGTCTGCCGGACTGACTGCAGAAACAGTAAATGTACTGAAAGAGAAAATCCGCCAGACGATCAACCAACAGGTATTCGGCATAGAATGCACTCAGGTTCTGAATATCACCGACAGCAACCAGGACTTTGAGCGTTTCCGTCAGGTAGAACGCCAGCTCTATAACACAGAGAAGGAACTCGACTTCATGCACCGCACCGGAGAATTCCGAAACCGAATGGAAGTTGAGGCCAACTCCCAGCAGATTTCTTCTGCACAAAACGCCGAGGATTTGCGCCATGCCCTCCAGGGCATCAACAAAGACCAGTTGCTCCACGATGATGAGTTGGAGGAATTCGTCCAGATGCTCGAAAGTCAGAAGCGCATCCGTCAGGCTAAGACCCAGGAAGAGGAGTTCGAAGCCCTGGAAGACCTCCGCAAGAACCGTCTGGTCAAGCAGGAGGAAATGGAAGTGCTCGAAGATGAACTTGCACACAAGAAGATTCCTCGTGAGGAAATCACGGAAATCATGCGCATCCAGAGCCAGCAGAACATCGACACAGCCCGTCTCAAGGCAGAATGGGCACTCGATGATTCCCGTACCGACCACGACTGGGAACGTGAAGATCTGGAACGCCGCCGCAACTGGGGCATCGAAGATGAAGAGCGTGAACGCCAGTGGATGCTGGAAGAAAAGGAATACAACCGCGACTTCAACCGCAAGGCGAAGGAGGATGATTACGACTTCCAGCAGATGATGCGTCAACGCGAACTGGATAAGGAAGACCACCTCCTGGCACGCAACGAGAAACTGGAAGACGACCGCCTTGCCTATGAGCGCAACCGCCAGGAAAAAATGGACGATGACCAGTTGGAAGCCAACCGCCACCAGCGTCAGATGGACAAGCTGCAGCAGATGGCTCAGATGCAGGCACAGCTCGACCAGCAGAAATATCAGCACGAAGAGAACGTAGCCACCATTCAGAGCAATGAGCAGATGAATCGTGACAACCATTTCGCCAATATGACCGCCGAACAGATTCGTGCCGCACAACTCTCCCACCTCACCGGAGATGCACAGGTAGCTATGGCAAACGCCTATAACGGCGAGAAGGAAGCCGAAAACCTGCGACAGACTGCAGCAGAAAAGGAAACAATGATGCAGCAGATGCTACAGATGCAACATGAGAACAGCAATGCCCAGATGGAAGCCATGATGAAGATGGCCGGCATGATAAAAGATACAGCCACCGGCATCAGCGGCGCCCAGCAAAGCCAGCAGCAACAGCGCATCAACCAGCTGGAAGAGGAAAACCGACGCCAACAGGAGCGAGTAGATCATACCCAGGATGTGGCTATGAACAACATCTCGCAAGTAAGCACTGCTGCCGCCAACAATCTGAACGCCTTCAATGGCGGACTCGGTGGAAATACAGCAGGAAGCCAAGCAGCTCCACAACAGGCAGCTCCTCAGCAGGAATTGATAGAATGCCAGTGCTACAACTGTGGACACACCATCCACATTGCACCAGGCACTCCAAACTGTCCAGACTGTGGCGCACCTTTCCAATGGTAAGCCCTCTCCAGAAAATGCAACAAGAAGTCTAAACATATAAAGTAATCAGACTATGAGCGATATTAACTTGATGGTGATGCGGCTGTGGTAGGCGGAATCCATTCCGACTCCCACAATACGCAAAACAACTATAACACCTCAACAACAACCCATACCACCAACAACAGTACGGTTAACAACCAGACTGTATATGAGGCACAGAAGACTCAGACTGAAATCTATCAGCAGAATGAGACTCTCTTTCTGCAGGCTGTGCAGGAACGACTGGAGGATGGCAAGTTGGATAATCAGAAGTTGGCAGAACTCAACCAGTTGAGCATCCAATGGCATATTGCTCCCCTAAGAGCCAACCAGATCATAGATCAGGTACGTCAGAACATCCATATCCTGCAAGGCAGCAAGGGTAACGAATTCCTGGCAGAGCAGATTCTGACCGAGGTCTTCAATGCCATTCAGACCAACCATACCGACATTCTGAAACGCAAGTTCAACAGTCTGGAGCAGTTGTCACGTGTGATGACGAATGATAACAACATCCAGTTCTACTATCATCTGTTGCTTGCCTCGATGTACCCCGACAAGTGCGCCCTTGCCTTCTTCGGTTCCCGTACCGATAACTACTGGCAACTCTTCTGGACTCATGTAGCGTTCATCAAGACCGGCAATATCGACAATGCCACCGTGCTTCTGCCAAGAATGGGCGGTTTCGGTTGTCCGCAAGGCGACATCGCCCTACTGATGGCTCTTGATAATCTTGCCGACTACCACAAGAATGGAAAGCAGGATTACTACAGGCAGCAGACCATCCAGTATCTCGACCAGGCCGCGCAAAACGGAATGAGTGAACCGCTAAGTGCCCTATGGTATGCCGTAAAGGAGATGTTGGAGGATAAGCCTCAGCCAGAAGAATGGTATCAGTTCTATTGCGACACAACCCTTTCGGAATTCATCCCGAAGGAGAAGAGCAAGATGGCTGTACCACCACAGATGCCTACACCTCCTCCGATGCCAAAGTTTAATGCCCAGAACGTGAAGCTCAATCAGATGAGAGGCTTCAATCCTCTGCAGGCAGCCAACAATATGGGACTGGGAAGCGTCAATGCGATCAGTCAGCAGCCTCAAATGGCAAGTATGCCGGGCAGTACAACTCCTCCCCCTATGCCGGGAGCCTCATCGGTTCCTCCTATGCCGGGAGCAGCCCCAGTTCCTCCTATGCCGGGACAAAGCAAGGCGGCTCCACAGCCGGAAGCCGTGCAGATGGCATCAGAAGCAAGAACAGCCGATGAACCAATCGACCAGCCCGACCCCTTGGAAGACCACTACGGCATCATCCTGACAGATGGCAATGCACTGGCTAGAAAATACGGTTGCTCCATCCAGGAAGTATATGATGTCTTCAACGACTTCATACAGAATGCCTACGACCAGCAGATGTACTGGACATTTCTCGACATCTCGCAATATGGACTGGATTCCACCCACGAAACTCCATCCTGGATAGAATGCAATGAAGCAGTATCCCGCTGCATCGCAGACAACAACCTGACAGCTGGTCCCGACCTACACCTATTTATAATAGGAGGTGACGATGTGATTCCTATCCCTCGCGTCGAAGACCCATGGCCGTATGGCGGCGAGCGAATCCCTACAGATACCTGCTATGCCTTCGAAGGCACCTATATCGTAGATTTGCTGGATAGTCGCGATTCTGACTTCACCGTAGGTTGCGCCCGCAACAATGTGGCTCGTCTGCCTTTGGAAGACGGTCAGCTCGATACGGATATCCGAAGCGACATCGGTGCCTACTTCAACATCAGTGGAATGTATGGCGGCGGTATTCCTGTTGGCAATGTTCTGATGATCAGCAACCGCGACTGGATTCCAGCCAGCTGCACGATGACCCAGCACCTGCCGCTTCTTTACAATACCGACGATCCTGAGCTGATCCGCAACGGAATGTATATCAGTCCGAAGCTGCTGACCGAAGATTCGGAAAGCCTCAGCATCTATTGCAAGTCTCTGGACAAGGCAGATATGCTGATGTTCAATCTTCATGGTGCCGATGCAGAGGGTATGTGCGGATTCTATAGTGAGGATGAAGCATTCAATCCTTCGCTCCTCAACCAAGGCAGGGCAAGAGTCTTCAATACCGTGGCTTGTTTCGGAGCCCGATATGCCGGTTACAAACGAAACGACTCCATGTTGCTCAGCGCCCTCTACGGAGGTGGCGTATTGCTCTATACCGGTTCGCTCATTCCTGTTCCGATGTTCTCTAATGAGGAAACGGATGAAGCCCGCCAACTTCTGTTGAATCCGGGCACAGGCAGCGAGGTGCTGATGCGCCTCTATCCGCTCTATCAGTTCAAGGGTATGACGGGCGGAAAGGCGATGCTCCAGGCTAAGTGCGATTACTTCAACATGTGCCGACATGTAGAGGATGACTGTTTCTCTATGAGCACCGCCCTGATGTTCTGTCTCTACGGCAACCCGATGCTCCATGTCCGTCGCAGAGAATATGTGGTAGAATCTGCACTGCAGAATGATGCGATGCCACCAGCTCCAATCAAGGCCGACGGCTCTCCGCTCAAGAAGACCATGCGACAGCGCCTGCTGCAGAAGGATAAGAGCAACCAGTCTCTCATCGACCAGATTCGTGGTTATGTGGATGAGAATCTCAATGCTATCCGAAACATGGTAGAGCAGCAGCTGTACCAGCAGCTGGGCTTGAAACCGGAAATGCTGGATAGCATCGACCAGGTAAGCCGACCTACCATCGACGGCAATTACGAAACGGGATATTCATTCAACTATCACGACGCAAACCGCCAATATGGAGCAGACACCTTCGTAGAAGTAGATGCCCAGGGCAAGACGAAGCGAATCTATACAACAAAATAATCTGTCCCCTACAAAGGGATTCTATAGTAAATAACAAAAATAATAACAATCATAAAAACTGAAACATATGGGATTTTTTGGTTTTAAATCTTCTAAGGAAGTAGAAGAAGAGAAAAGACAGGCTGCCGAGGAAGCAGCGAGAAGAGTGGAACAGAACAACCTGACCAACCTCAGCAACCTGAGCAAGGGAAGTCAGCTGAACTTCGCCATCCCTTACTTTGATGTCTTCGACCCACGTCTGCAAGATTATGGCGTACCAGTATCTGTACATGGTGCCGTAGTATATGCTATCGAGGACATGGATCTCTTCCATAGTGTGAACCGCAATGAGGGTTACAGCGACGAGACTTTCAAGAACAAGCTTCGTGGCCAGCTCACCAAGTTCATCAAGAGTGTAGTTAGCAATGCCCCTTCTGACGCTCAGATTCCTGTAGTTCAGATTGAGCGCAAGATTTTTGAGATTAGCGAACTCATCCAGCAGCGTGTTACTCCACAGGTGGAAAAGCTTTTCGGCATCACCATCCGCAGTCTCGACATCACAGGCATCAACGTAGATAAGGAGAGCCGTGGCTATCGCGAACTCAAAGCCCTTACTGCCGACCTTGAAAAAGAGCGTATGATGGCTCAGCACAATGCCCAGATTTCCAACTTCAACCTCAACAACGACCTTCAGCAGGATATGCTCAAGAAGCAGTCGGAGTTGAATCTCGATGCCATGGGTAGAAGACAGGAACTCGACCTTGGCGGTCAGGAGGAGTTGCAGCGCATGAACTTGGAGAACCAACGTGAAACCATGCGTATTCAGCGTGAGGAGATGCAGCGTGCTTCTCGTCTCCAGACAGAGCAGACCTTTATGGGTGCTCATCAGGCAAACCTCAATGCTGGTGTTCTCAACAATGCCACAGATAATGGCATCAATGCCTTCCGCCAGCAGACTATGGGTGGTATGAACAACATGGGTCAGATGGGCGGAGCTCCTCAGATGCCAGGTCAGAAAGGCATGGGTGGTGCACCTCAGATGCCGGGAATGGGTGCTGCTATTCCTCAGGTACAGTATTATATTGGCATCAATGGCCAGCAGTATGGTCCATGCGATTGGAACAAGCTCCAGCAGCTCGTTCAGCAGGATCAGCTCACCCAGCAGTCATACGTTTGGAAGAATGGCATGGCGCAGTGGGAGTTTGCCGGCAATGTAGCAGAACTCGCTCCATTGTTCCAAGGCACCGCCCCACAGATGCCGGGAATGCCTCCTACTATGCCGGGGATGTAATTTCCCGGCAGCTATAATACAAACAAAAGTAAGAACATTAAATTTTTGATAATATGGGATTATTCAAAAAATTAGTCGGTGATATCGCAAAGACAGTAGGTGAAAGCCTGGAAGAAGTTTCAAACGAAGCCAAAAAGAGTTTCCAAGAGGCTCGCGAAGAGGTAAGAAAGAACATCCAGGAAGCAAAGCTGAATCAATCCAACTATGATGATGACGATGATGATGACAATTGGGATTATCCATTAACAAAGTTATCAGATGATGACGATGATATACGAATCCAGTTAGGCACTTTTAAAAATGGCGTTTTAACCATCAACGAGGGACATACAACTCTCGGCGAAGATGCCTTGGAGGGTTATAAGAAAATTAGAAAAGTTGTCTTCCCTTCAACCCTTAGAGAAATTGATGGATGTTTTTTCAGTGAGCATGGACATGAGGACTATCTTGAAGAGGTAGATTTCTCAAAGGTTAAATTATTGAAGGAAATTCCAGACTGTCTGTTTGAAAATTGTAAGAGACTTCAAGAAATAAACTTTCCTGAAGGAGTAGAAATAATAGATAGTGAAGTGTTCGATAGATGCACCAACCTCCGCAAGATAACATTTCCAAGTACCCTAAAGTCGCTCCAAAGCACAACATATAAATGTAAGAATATCGAAGAATTGGATTTGTCCAAGGTTCATCTGTTGGAAGAAATTCCAGATAATTTCATTGGTGAAAATTGCAAGATTGAGACACTTGTCATTCCTGTAGGAGTAAAAATTGTGGGTGATGAATTTGCCTCAAGCAAGAGCATTAGAGAGGTATATGTACCTTACACTGTTGAAGAAATCGGCACTCTCAATGATGACGAATACGCACCTGATGTGTATATCTACACCAATAAACTGACGGATATAGAAAGTCTATGTGCCAATATTAAGACTCTGTATGTACCAGAAGAGTTATATGTCTACTACGCCGAGCTTCTAAAGGATGTTGACGATACAGAAGTTCGTCTTCGTAAGATGCCTGCAGACAAGTTGGATTTCTATGGGACACCTGTTCCATCACTTACCGAAGTGGACGAAGAAGACAATTCTGCTCCTCAGATGCCAGAACAGGATCAAGACATAGAGACACCTATTGTAGAGGAAGAAACTGAGGAGTTAGAGGACGAAACCAAGGATATCCAGGACGAAACCGAAGAGATTCCAACAATACAGAAGTCTCCTGGCAACCTATTCTCTGATGGTCTTGAGGAGCTCATCAATTCTGTAGCAGAAAGCGATGAGCTGACAGACAAAAAGAAGGAGATTGTCTTACGCCGTGCTGTCAAGGAGGGAGAAGATCCTGATGAGGTAGAAATGGTGCTTGAGGCAAGATTCTACGAGAAGCATAATTAATACATATAACTGAAAATAATAACAAATAGAATTTCCTACGATGTATAACGAACAAATTGAATCACTTATCACTGCAGCTTTGGCTGATGGTGTATTGACTGATAAAGAGAAGAATCTTCTCTTCAAAAAGGCCGAGGCCATGGGCATCGACCGCGACGAGTTTGAACTGGTACTTGAGGGTCGTCTTGCTAAGCGCAAGAAAGAAATGGAAGCACAGGATCCTCAGGCAACTAAGCCTGCAAAGAAGGAAGGTGCAATTCCACAGGAGCTTGATGACCTCATCAAAGAGTACCTTACCGACGGCGTCATCTCTCCCAAGGAGCGTCAGGTACTTTTGAACAAAGCACAAGAGTTGGGATTGAACGTGGAGGAGATTGACCTCTACATCGATGCTCAGAAGCAGAAGGTAGATCTGGAAGTGGCTGCAACTGAGAGCAAGCGTCGTGGCAAGACCTGTCCTTACTGTGGTGAATCTATTCCTGAGCTGACCGACAAGTGCCCTTATTGTGGCAAAAACATCACACCTGAGGCAAGTGAGGAACTGAAGAGCCTGATACATGATCTTCAGTACTATTTGGAACGCTACATACAAAGACCAAGAGATGGACGCAAAGCTGAGGTTGAAAGCTATATTCGCAAAGCAAAGATGTACTATGGCAATAATCCAAAGGTACAGTGCTTGGTAAAAGAGACTGAGGAAAGTATAAAAGAAACAATTGCAAATGGAAAAAAGGGTATTCGAAATACTTTTATTGTATTAGCTTGTCTTATACTTTTTTGTTTTATGTGTATGATTCCAGCATTTATATCAGAAAACAGTGAAGAATCCAAAGCACATAGACAAGAGTTAAATGTCGCAAATAAACAAGTCGAAGAGCTTGGGGATCAAGTTGTTGAATTGATAGGCACAGGTGACCTTGATTCCGCTAAAACTACGATAGCCAGTTTCTCTATTCCAAAAGTATACAAAAGTAGCTATAGCATCGCAAGTGAGTTTGATGATATGTATTTAGCATTGATTAATGCCTATATAAATAATGGAGATTTGAATAATGCAGAAGTCGTAGGTAGTATTTTCAAATTAAAGATTAATGATGACAATTATTGGGAAGAAACTTCTTGCTACAAAACCCTAAAAAAGGCATTTAAAGAAAATGACCGTGACTTCTCTGCTTTGAAAGCAAAATAAGATTAATGTATTGTTAAATCTATGATATCTTCAGATAACAATTAGAAATATTAAACCATTAATTATCATTAGTGTCCCGATTTTAACGGGACACTAATGACCATTTATATAAAAACAGAAATTATGGATACATTTGTAGAAAAATTAAAAAACAATCCTATCTTCCATCTATCCTTATCATCCAAAGAGTTGTTTCATAGCAATTTTTTGGCATGGTTAGCAGAAGATAAGAATACGCAAGCCCTTTTCAAAAAGATTCTTTCTACCTGGTTAGGAGAAGATACTTTTGATTATAATACAGATTGTATGGAAATCAAACGCGAATACAAGAATTTTGATTTTAGTATTTGCGAGAAAATAATCAACGATAAGGAATCAAAAACGGGAAGAATCCGTCTGGTTCTAGAGAATAAATTCAAGAGCATAGCTTATAAGGCTCAGCTTGAAAATTATCAAAAGAAAGTTGACGCTCTTAACGAAGAGGCAGACAAAGCACAATGTAAAGTAGAGTTGAAGTTAAAAAGTCTCAATACAGCAAAGTTTGAGAATTGGAAAGGAAACGCAAAACTTCCAAAGACAAAGTATATCTTACTCACATTAGCTGAAGATTTCTTAGACAAAGAAGCTGTCAAACAATCTGGATGGATAATTGTGACATATGCAGATTACTCTAAAACCCTACACGACAATCTGGATCTTGTCAAAGATAAGTTTTACAAAGGACTTTTGAACAATTATTGTGAGTTTATTGATGCTTTCTACACCTATATCAACAACAACTTGGAACAAATTAAATATACTGACAATTGGGAAATTCTTAAAAAAATGGATTCTTCCCCCCTGCGCTGTAAAGATATATGGCAGAAACTTGTTATGCACCAATGTGCCTTGCAATTAACCAAGAAACTAGAAAAGAAGTTTGGTAAAGATTTTCAGCCAATAATCGTCACTTCTGATCAAGAAATCTGGGGAGAAAATGGTACTGAAAATAAAGACAAATTATTTATGAGAGTTAGCTACTACCATGGTGAAGCCCTCCTTGAATTGAAGTATCTTATTCCCCAAAAGGGTATCTTTGTGCTCCAACAGCAAGGTAACCATCCTTTGAGAGCCGGTTTTTTAGATATGCTTACGAAAAAGCCAAAATATTCCAAAAAAGATGATACAAAGAATTGGAATGAAGAGACTGATAGGATCATTAGAGGAGCTAAACTTGCAACTATGGTTCCGCCTAAGAAAGTGGAATCAGAAGATAAGCCCCGATACAATTCTTTTGGAGTTTTCTATTATAACGATTTAAATACCGTTACTAAAAATATAGAAAATACGCTTGATGATATGATTGACAATATCAATCAAGTTATTAATCTTGTAAAATAGCAAAACAAGTGAACAAATAAAATTATTTTTACTATGTACAACGAGAAGTTAGAAGCACTCATCACTGCAGCATTGGCAGATGGTGTGCTCACAGAAAAGGAGAAACAGATTCTCTTTAAGAAAGCCGAGGCCATGGGCATTGACCTTGACGAATTCGAAATGGTGTTGGATGCCCGTCTTGTGGAACTCAAGAAGAAGGAAGCAAAAGCGAACCAACAGTATCAACTGGAGATGGAAAAGGCAAAATCAGCTCAACCTTCCGCACCAAAGTCTGAGAAATATGGTGATGTACGCAAGTGCCCAGCTTGTGGTGCTATCGTTCCTTCCATGGCTGCAAAATGTCCAGAATGTGGATATGAGTTCACGAATGTGGAAGCCAATTCATCCACTCGATTGCTGATGCAGAAAATTGACGAAATTCAAGCTCAGTATGCAGAGCTAACAGCGAATGTGGATAACAAAGACGAAAGTACGATAAGAACCCGTGGTTATCAGGTAAAACGCCAGTTGAATGACAGAACCGCCCAGCTCATTCAAAATTTCCCTATTCCAAACACCAGAGAAGATTTAATTGAATTTCTGACTCTCTGTATTGGCAATAGCAAAGCAGATTCTATCATGCTAGATGGTAATGATCCCGTAACACCAGCATGGAGAAAGAAATTGCAACAAGTTATCGCAAAAGTTAAGGTTGCGTTGCCTAACGACCAGCAAGCTCAAGAACTCATAGAGGAGTATGAGGGAAAGAGAGAGAATAGCAAGAAAAAAGGTAAAAAAATTGCTATTGGAATTGTTGTTCTCATTGTGGTTGCCTGCCTTATCGCCCTTCTCGTCCCTAAAGAAATGAGTCCAAAAGAACAAGTTAAGGCTCTCTCAGAACAAGTTGTAGAGATGGTAAATAAAGGCGATCTTGATGGAGCCAAAACATCATTAAATAATGTCACCATACCAGAAGAATTCCAAAAAGAAGGTACAAGTTATGTTACGGAGCAGTATGACGCCATGTACTTATCTCTGATTAACGCCTATATCAAAAAGGGAGATTTAGATGCAGCAGAAGAGGTGGGTAGCATTTTCCGCTCAAAAATCAACAATGATATGAGTTGGCAAGACGCATCTTGCTACAAAACTCTGAAAAAAGTTTTTAAAGAGAATAAACGAGATTTCTCTGCGTTAAAATCAGAATACGATTATCGCGATTAAGTACTAAAGCATTAAATGGCGCTATGGATAATTAAAGTATAGATGTTCTTCCATTTGTAAATAATATAATGACAAAAAGAACTATCATACGTACCCCCTGTCTTCTCATAACTTTCGCTATACAGAAATAAGCAAAGAGGACAGTGGGGGCAATTGCTTATTATATAATTTAAAGCATAAGACATTATGATACTACTTAATGATATTCTCAGACTTCCGGATATTAAAAACGTTAAAGTTAGATTTAATTTGAACTTCGGAACCAAAAGACCAGCTATTGATTATTTTACAGACCAAACTGAAGAAAGCAAACAACATATGCTTGACGGTCAATACTGGAACTATGCAAGAAAAAGCAATTTCTCTAATGGAAACATTACCTTAGGTTTTGTCCCTATCCCTCAAAAACAAGACTGTTGGTTACTATTCCATATAGGAAAGATTGTTCAAGATCTTGGTATTCAAAATGGAGTTGGATATGAATATGAAGAGTTGGATGAATACAAAGAATACATCGGCAGAATTGTTGTCCGCTTCAAAAATCATAGTCAAAATCTAATCAGAATAGGAGAGAATGTATTGCCAGAGTGCATAGTTGAAGAGATTCTGCCCAATGTTTACAACAACGACTATTTTCCTGGATATTCCAACGTGAATGTTTCATGGCTATCTCTTCAGAATCTCATCACAAAAGATAGTTGGCGTTCTGCTCTTGAAAATCAAAAAGGAGTGTATCTGTTGGTAGATTCAAATACAGGAAAACAATATGTTGGTTCAGCGTATGGTGAAGATATGATTCTCGGTAGATGGGAAACATACATTCGTACATGCCATGGAGGAAATAAACTTCTAAAGGAATTAGGTACAGACTATATCAAGAATAATTTCTATTTCACAATTCTCGAAACATTCAATAAGGATACTGATGACCAAATCATCATTGATAGGGAATCACATTGGAAAGATGTATTGTTTACAAGAAAATTCGGATATAACAAGAACTAAAAGGTACGATATTTTTACAACAGCATCATTCAATAATCAAGCTCCAATACTTTTTTCAAAATATTGGCGTTTTTTTTTGAAATTTTCCCTTCATATTACTATATTATAAAGGTATAACCAAAAAGCAAGAATAAGATGACAAATAAAATGTCTTTATGTATTATCAAATACACCTATACTCGATATGTAGGGGTGGATATCGAAAAATATACTCGGGGACTATTCGAGTATGTGAAGGAAGAGTTTGGGGAGTTTCAACCACAAATGTCAGAGCCTGGAACTATACCTGATATGCCAGACTATCTGGACATCGTGCTCTGCAAAAAGGACGGAAGTATCTTCTACGAAATGGATATCCAAAGACGTGCCATCAACATCCCGCATGATTGTCAAATGGATGGATTAGTATTGGAAATCTTTATCCAGAACTGCGATGGCACGAGATACAAAAAAAGACATGCATATCCCAAGCCTTGGTGGAACCATAAAGCTAACGGCAAGTCGGGCATGAGAAAACTGAAAATTCATAAAACTATCAGCAAAAGGAATCTTAACAATCAAGAAGGCAAAGACTCTGAAGACATCAGAATACCTGAACTTAGATCTCAGATTCTCAAGTTTCATAAATTCTTAAAATAACCATCCCATGACATACGAAGAATTCAAGCAATTGGCTGAGCATCCACAGCATCGGGATGTTCCTGCCATCTTCAAGCTCGAAGTTTTAGAAACAGAAGAGCTGGAGGAGAAAAAGCGTTCACATTATCCGAAATACAAGGTGAACACCTATTGTCCGCAAGCCTTCACCACAACTTTGGAGGAGGCTGAGAGTCTGATGCACCAGGATGTCCTTTACCGCAAGAAGATGAAGGAGGAAGACAACTATCCGCTAGATACCTTCTGCTATTATATCTCGGAGATTCCAATGGGACTGTTGCACTACGACCGCGAATGTCTTTCTGAAAGAGTGTATGACGGTGAGGGAAAACTGATCGACCGGTCTTACTGCTGTTCGCGTTTCAGCATTTACTATCCCGGAGTCTGCGATTTGCCTGCATACGACCGTCATCCTGACGAGACCTTCCGAGGCAGAAGCGCTGAACAGATCAGATTCAAGAAGGGTGACATAGTGGAAGTATATCGTGGCGATGAGGTGAAACTTGCCATCGTTGTCGGAACTCCGCTTACCACCGAATGGATCTGGGAGAGAAACCAGGCTGCCAAGGATAAAAGGGGATTGGATAAACTGCCATATGATGAGACGGATGACAGCTATACCGTGATAGATGGTCCCGGCTACGAATACCATGACCACGTTCCGTCGCTGTATGTCTTCGCCCCTCACTATCATGTGCCGCTCTATCTTCAGAGACGATTCAAGGGGTATCTGGAAAAGGCTGAGAAAAAGCAGAAAGAAGAGGAGGAGAAAGACAGAATCTTCCGCCAAGCTCACGATTGCTGCTTCAGCAACAAGGAACAAATAGAAAAATCTGAAAAGTGCGGCTGTTTCTTCTGCGGCGAAATCTTCTCGCCATCCGAAATCACGGATTACCTTCCTGATGAGCCGCCTACAGCCGAATGTCCCTTCTGCCATACCGACTCCGTAATAGGTGATGCCTCCGGCTTCCCTATCACCAAGGATTTCTTGAAGAAAATGAGGAAGAGATATTTCTAGGCAAAACAAGAAAAATCGCCCTAACTACCTGTTTTTATACAGTTAGAGGGGTACTATTAATAAAAAAGAAGCAGGATGGAAGACTGGTCCACCCTGCTATTTTTATTAGAATACCTTTACGAAACGGTCGATATCGATAGAAAGGCCTACCGTGAAGGTGCGACCGGTGGTCATCGCCGAACTCCAATAATAGTTCTTTGGCGTATAACCGAAAAGATTATCTACCGTGAAATTCAGATTGACGGCATCCAGGAATCGCTGCTGAAGCGTGAACTTCCACAACTGATAACTGCTGTCATGCTTCTTGATGTTCGTATCAGGAGAAGACAAGTATCTGCCTGACAGAGCGGCATTGATGCGATAGAACGAACAGAGTTGGCGATCGTAGTCGAGACGCCAGGTGGCGGTATGAGGACGAGGCTGGGAGAACTGGGAATCTACACTTCTGCCACCCACATGGAGATAACTGTAGTCGAGTTTCACACCGAGTCCCATATCCGAACGGTACTGGGCACTGAAGTCGATGCCGCTCACCTCTACTCCATCCTCGTTGCAATAACGCGAAGCCACATCCGGCTGACCGGTTCCTGGGATATAATCGGCATAATCCTCGGTAGTGATACGCTTATCATACTTATTATAATAACCCATGAGAGTAAGACTATACTGACCAGTAAAGAAGCCAACATTCTTCACCCTTCCGGCATGCTCCAGCGCCAGGTTGTAGTTGTTGCTCTTCTCCGGCTTCAGATCCGGATTACCGTAAATCATCTGCATACCTGCCATATCAAAGTTCATATACATCTCCTTGAGCGTTGGGGCACGGAATCCGCCGGCATAGTTGGCACGGATGGAGAAACCCTTCCACTTGGTCATCAGAGCCAGACGACCGGTAGTAGCATGCTGGCTGGATGCAGAGAAGTAATCATGACGAAGACTTGCCACGATGTTCAACCACTGCAAAGGATTGTAATCGAACTGGGCGAAGGCATCACATGAATTCTGATTCTTTGATTCATTATCCTCAAACTGATAGGTGGTAAGATAATCGTTCAGGAAATCTGCACCTACCGTCAATGTATTCTTGCCGAAGATATGGGAATAGAGGGCACGGACGGTGTTCTGACGGTTGGTATAATCGTGGTCGTGAGTACGCTCATCATTCACATATCGAGCCTTGTCATACTGGTCGAAGCCGTAAGAAATCTCCAGATTATCATTCTCCGAAAGATTCATCACGGTCTTCAGTCCGGCAGAATAATCCATGTAATGATCATCATAGTTGCTGCGCTTGCTGATACGATTGAAATAACCGCCACGACCTATCAGCTTCACCTTGTTAGAGAGCTTGTAGGTAAGACGCTCCTTCACATTGAAGGTCTCTCCACCATAGATATGGAGGATGTTGGATTCTGTATCGAAAGGACTGGTGAGCTGAACCTCATCCGATGTGGTGCGCTGGATGCTGGTCTGCGAATTCCATTTTCCGGCATTGAAGCTGAAGCTTCCACCGTGGCGCCACTCCTTGTTGAAGTCGTTGTAGCGGGTATTGACATTGGCAGTCCAAGGTTCGCTGTTTTCACGGGAGATGATGTTGACAACTCCGGCTACGGCATTGGCGCCATAGAGCGCCGAAGCAGCACCCTTTACTATCTCGATACGTCCTACATTATCCAAGTTCAGACGACTATAATCTACATTATCCATGGTTTCGCCAGCCAATCGCTCGCCATCTACGAGGAAGAGCACGGCATTTCCACCGAAACCATTCATGTTGAGAGAAGTCTCCTGATTCATGGCATAGCCGAATTCCAGACCCGGCATCTGCTCGGTGAGGAGGTCCTGGATATTGGTAGCATCAGCTATCTTGATATCATTGGCGGTAATCAGACGGGTTACCACAGGAGCATCCTTCAAAGCCTTCGGAGTTCGGGTTGCGGTAACTACCACCTGATCGAGGGCTGTAGCATCCGGTTGAAGGCGAAGCACATGCTGCTCACCTTTTCTCTCATCCGCTTTCAGTACGAAGGTCTGAGTCTGATAGCCCACAAAGCTCACCTTCACTCTCACCGCTCCATCCTTGCTGTAAGGAATGCGGAAATATCCGTCTTCATCAGTTGTTACCCCACTCTTTGCATGCAAAATCTGGACGGTAGCACCCGCCAGAGGTGCGCCCGAATCATCGAGCACCCTACCCACGACATCGCCCTGGGTTTCGGCTTTCAGATTCAGGCACAATCCGCAAAGGATCAGGAATAGTGCGAATATCTTTTGTTTCATCGAGTTATATCAAAGTTTATCCAGAAACTATTCTCTTATTTTGTACAAACAAACTTACCAATCATTGGCATAGGCATTTTGCCATACTGCACAGAATAGTTGACGGTCAGGGTTTTGTCCTTCAATGTACCATGCAAAGTAACTGTGTACTTCTTCTCTGCACCATTCACGGTAATAGTACCTGCATAGTTCTCCTGAGAGAAAGCATAAGCACCGTTAGAACCGGAAGCCTTCACAGCAGGTACCTCCAGAGCAGGAAGAGCCATCATACCCTCGCCACAAGCTGGCAATGTAACCTTGACTGTAGCATCATCTACAGCCTCAATCTTCATGGTAAGGTTATCGTATGTAGAAGCCGTGCCCATTACAGTCATATCCAAACTTCCGGTATAGGTACCCGCAATTTCCTTTGCCGCAGCTACTGCTACAGGATCATCATCGCTGCTGCAAGAGCTGAATGCTACACACATAGAAACCAAAGCCAACATCATGGCCATCATTGTCTTAAACTTTTTCATTTTTCTTTATTTTTCTTTTAGTTACTATAATATTTTCTGTTTGAGTGGATTTGTAATCCCCGATTATTTATCTTCCGGAACATAGATGATTTCGCCATTCTCCAGCTGGTAAGCAATGCCTACCTTCTTTCCCTTGTTGCCCGACTTCTTACTCTGGTCTTCAGAAGGGGTATAGCGATTTATCTTCTGTCCATCCTTGGTAATGATTTCCATATTCTCCTTGCCAGGGTTCTTCACCATCGTGAAGTTATCCTTGCTGAACATTTCCGTCATATTATAGCGCGAAACGAGTGCCACCATCAGGGCAAGGGCAAACACCATCGCCACATCGAAGAGGTTGCTCACTACGCTCATCGGATCATCATCCTCGCCATCATGCGCAAGCCTATTTCTGCGTCTCTGTCTCATAAATTATATATCTTAACTTTTTTACCTTTTTACTTTTTTACCTTTAAAAGCCTTTTTACTTTTCCTCCAAAAGGTCTGCCATAAACTCGAGGTTGCTCATATCCTCGGTGTACCAGCGGTTCTTGGTCTGCTTGGTTACGAAACCGATGGCAGCAGAGAACAATCCCACTACGGTGGTAGCGAAAGCCACCTGCATATTGTAAGCCATCGAAGCAATATCGCCGGTAGAAAGACCTACCAGGGCAGGACCCATCGGAATCAAGGTACCCATCAAACCGAGCATCGGACCCATCTTCAGGAGTGTAGAAGGAAGAGAAAGATCCTTCTCAACAAACTGGGCATACTGGTCGAGGATGCGGTTCACCTGCGCCTTGCTCTGACGGTTGTCCACGAGTTTCTTCATATAGGATACGATGACAGCCTGCTTGTTCTTTGGCAAGCGATCGCCCAGGGTATCGATGTTATCGAGCGTCAGGGTGTTCATCTGTTCACGAATCTCCGCACCCGACTTGCGCTTTACAAGATACTGTCCGAAGAAACCTCCAAGGAGCAGCAAGGCTCTGAGGAAGAAAAAAATCAACAAAATAATCACAGGAACCAGCATGCCTGTGGAAATCCAAAACAATACGTCTGATATGTAATTCATTATACTCTATATTTTTTAATTTGATAATTGTAAATTGCCCATCCTATCGCCATTCCTACGATGACGATGGCGATAACGCCGAGAAGCGAGAGGGCATCGAAACTGTTGAATCCTGCCACCGCAGTCCTGCCATTCACCGTACCGATGATGCCCATCAATCCGAGCAGCACCTCTACCAGAAAAAGCAGTTCCAAGCGGATTGGTCGCTCCGGCAAGAGCCATCTCAAACCATAGGTGAATACCGGCGTCAAGACCAGCAGCACTACGGCAAGCACCCATGCCACTACCTGGAACGATACGCCGGGAAGCAGGAAGATGGTCATCACCAGAACACTGAAAAGCACTGGGAAAACCAGCAAACCCGGGAAGTACTTCAGGAAGATGAAGAACACCCATTTGCGGCGACTCACATGTTCCGAAGTCTTCAGATCTACGTGGTGCACACTGAAAAGCATCGTGAGTGCCACATCGATACTCAGCAGCACCGCCATATCGAGCATCAGCTTCTGGTCGGCTATCCAGGCCGCAATCTGCGTCTTCGACTGTTCGATGGCAAGTGGCCAGGTCATTCCCACGAAGAAGGCTACGAGCACCGAGATGATCATAATCTCCTTCACTCCGTGGAAGGTCTGCTTCAGCACAAAACTGAAGCAAACCAATATCATCATTACTAAAACTAATGTCTCCATTTCTATTCAACCATATTCTTTCTTCTTCTGCGAATCAGAATCGCCAACATCACGAATGCTACGATGACGATGACACCTACTACGATGCCGCTCACCACAGTGGTGGTCTTCTGAGTTTCCTCATTCAGCGTCTCCTTCTTCATCACCATACCCTTGTCGCTGCTGTTCTTCGCAGCCTCAGCGTCGCGGATCTGCTCTACATTCTGCTGATATTCCTTGGCAGAAGCAGCATCGGTCTTGCTGGCGATATAATTGCGCAGCTTGGCATTGTCGCAGACGAAACCGGAGCATGAAGGCTTATACTTGTTCACGGTCTCGGTATGAAGCTTGGCGATGTCCTTGAGCTGCTGAGGAGTAGCCTTCCACATTCCCTTGCGGGCACTCTCCATCATCACGGCGGTCATTTCCATCAGCGCAGCCGGATTCTGCTTGTCGAAGAACTCCTTGGTGCCGAGATTGTACTTGTCCTTGACATATACATTATATATCTCATCCCACATCTCCTTGTCGATAGCCTTTGGCTTCATCACATTCCAACCGTAGGTATTGGTTACGATTTCTGCGAATGTGCTGGCGCTGCTGGCTCCACCCTTCATCTTCTCCTTGATATAGGCTGGATTGAAGATGGTGGTTCTGCCCTCGATGCCGATAGCCTCCTTCACCTCCTGCATTCTCATATTGCTATGGTTGCGATAGTCGGCAAGATAAGCATCCGGATCCTTACCGGTTACGTTGCGGACTGCGAGGTTCATACCTCCCATAAATTCATATACGTGGTCGAGACTCAAGGCACCCCAAGTGTTGCTCTGTCGTGGCTGAACTACCACATCAGTACGGGTCAGCGCTGCCTCGAAAGCAGCCTTGCGAACAGTCTCCCAGTTCTTCTCATCACCGTAGTAGGCACCCATATTGTTCATATAGACCTCGGCAATCTGACTCTCCTTATCCCAGCGGTCGCCTGCGGTTACCATCTCCTGGATACCGGTACCATAGTTGCCGTTTACGCCACCAAACACTCGATACATACTTACCTCGCGGGCCTCCTTTGGCGACATACCCTTCTCTACGAGCACTCGTTCCGATTCGGTAACACCGGCTTTCACCAGGTTGTCATACTTATCACCCTTGGCATTTGCCGCCATCTCTATCGCCTTGTTGATGAGGAAGAGACGGGATGCTGCCAGGTCGCGGAGCTGACCGGAAGTCTGAACCACGACATCGATGCGAGGACGGCCCAACTGCTTGGATGGGATAAGACGCAGATCGGTAACACGACCGAAGGCATCTCTTACCGGTTCTACACCGAGCATATAGAGAATCTGAGCGATGGTAGCACCCTCCGTTTCGATAAACTCGCTGCTCCAGAGTGTGTAGCTCACCTTACGAGGATATTCACCCTTATGTCGCTCGCAATACATCTTGATGGTATTGTCGCAAAGTTCCTTTGCCTTCTCCCAGGCATCCTCCGAAGGTGTATTCTCCACATTGATGGAGAAGAGGTTTCTACCGGTAGGCAAGGTGTTTGGATTCACAATCAGATCACCACCAGGAGATGGAGCGGTAAAGCCGCCATTCAGTGCATTCATCAGAGAAGACATCTCGTTGAACGGACTCTGACGGAGCGCCTCCGAATACTTGCCCACATTCTGCAAGGCATGCTCTACGGTAGTAATCGCCTGAGCCAGATGAATCTGCTGACGGGTATATTTAGGTGCTTTCGACATCATCATACCCTTATCTTTAGAAGATTTCAGAGATGCTTTGCCCTTGCCGGCTTTCGCCATCTTCGCCTTCTTCAAATCCTCCTGATACCATTTCTGTCCCTTCTTGATGGCTTCCATCATCTTGTCAGGGAAGCGACCGGTCTGCTCCATCTTCTCAAAAGCCTCACGACTCATCTGCGGAATCTTCTTCTTATGAGAAACCTTGGCAGCACGGAGCTCGCTTACCGTACGGTGGTCCACCCTCTTCGGCTTCGCCTCCTTCGCTCCACCCATCTGGTCTGCCATCTGCATCATCATCTGGATAGGATCCGGAGCTGCCTGCATCGCCTCTACCTTACGGGCCATCTGGAGTTCGGCAGGAGTGATTCCTACATAACGGCAGATGTATTCATCAGAAACCGAGGCTGAACCCAGAAGCTGGGTCACGGTATTGCGTGCCTTGCTCAGATAGAGACGGTCGAAAAGCTGCTTGTGCTTCTCCACACCCTCCTGAGCACGACCTTTCAGTTTATCTACTGCCAGCATTCCGTAGGCAATAGGATCTGTAGCCATCGCATAGACACTGGTGCGGACATCATCATTATCGTATGGCACACCCAGAGTATAGAGTTTACCGGTAATCTTCTCGTTTGCCAACTCTTCCGCAAAGTTCTCTACTCTTGCGATTTCATCTGCAGAATATGGCTTGTTCATCTGCTTGGCATCGAGTCCCAGTTCTCGGGCGATTCCCATCTTCACGGTCAGCGCCTTCACTTTCAGCGACTGTTCGGCAGATGCCTTCTTTTCGTAAGACTGGATGGCATCGCTCAACTGCTTATAGGTCTGTCGCAATTCGCTCTCCTTGAAAGGAGGAGTGAGATAGCTCTGGGTCTGGGCATAGGTACGGCGCTTGGCAATCATCGCCTCGCCCACATTGCCGATGGTATATATATAAAGATGTGGAACCACACCAATCAATCGGTCACTCCAGTCGTTGCTGTCGAGTGCCACCTGCTTTCTCGGGGTATATTCCAGCGAGCCGTGGGTTCCGAAATGGATGAGCGCATCGGCACTGAAACCATAACGAGCCCAGAGATAAGAGGCAACATAGGTGTAAGGAGGTGCCTGGTCGGTGCCATGCACAATCTTGAAGGAGTCGCCTCCCACGCCTGCCATCACCTGTGGAAGCAGAGCCACATTACCAAACTGCAGTCTTGCCACCGCCAACTTACCGTCATCGGTAGCCATATATTTGCCAGGGAAGGAACCATAGAGCTGATTCAGCTCCTTGATCATCTTCTTAGACAAAGCCTTCTGGGTCCATCCGGCAAACTGCTGGGCGGTAACCAGGGCTGGATGTCCCGACTGGAGGAATTGGGTATAGGCTCCCTCTGCATAGGTTCCGAAGACGGCACCCTGAGCCTGGATCATCTTTGCCAGTTCCTGAGGATTGGCTGGCAACTTGCCTACATTATATCCCTCATTCTTCAAGCGAACCAGGAGATTGTAGAGCGATGGAACCACTTCCATTCCCGAAGCGGTAAGTGCATTCTGACCCGGACCCTTGAAGTAGAAGATGGCGATGCGCTTGCTGCTGTTCTTCTTGTTCTTCAGATTCACATAGCCCTGCACGCTCTCCACAAAACTCTCCATTCTGTCTGGGATGCCGTAAACCTCCTGCAAGCCCTCCTTGTTGATGCGCTGACCGAAAACCACGTATGGACGGATGGCACCATCAATCTCCGGAGTCACGATGCTCTGCGACATGAAACCGCCATTCATTCCCTGCTTGTCGTTCTCCCAATCGGTGGTCAAACGGTTGATATTAAGAGGTGAGAACAGAGGAATATTCTTCTGCTTCAGAAACTCTACGAAGTAATCGCCCAACCTGCCGTGCGCCATATTCACTACGGCATTCGCCTGGATACTGTCGGCATGATGACCGGCAATAAAGCTCTGCAGCTGGTTGATGCGATACACCATGAATCCCTTCTTCTCGAAAGCCTTCTCCATATCAGGAGCCGCACCCATAAAACCGGTAAGCAAGATGGTAGGAGCACCTTCTTTATATAAACCGTTCTTTGCCAGGAAGGCATTGTACTCACGGATGCTGTTGAAACCCAGTTCATCACCCTTTTCATCCTTCGGGTCGAAATGAGTCAGGAGATAGTTTGGTCGCTCATCCACACGTTCCGGTTCTGGAGCCATGAACTTCTTTCCGTCGATAAACTTGCGGATGTAAGCGAGCATACTGTGATAATTCTTCTTGCTGCCGTTCTCGATGTACTGCATCAGATAATCGGCATCGAAATTATCTACTGATACGATATTGTTGGCTGGGTTGGTAGCAGCATGAGTCAGGGTCGGCACCTTATAGGAAGCCTCTTCCAACTGCTTGCGCTGGTTCTCGTCGATTCGGAGTCCCATACCATTCACGATAATCATATCGTAATCATCCAGATGATCGAAATCATCGGTCGTGATCTCACTCAGTTTAATCATCGCATTGTCGTTGGCATGCGAAATCTGTCCCAGCGCAATAGCCTGATAGTTGAGGAAAGCGATGCGGGTAGTACCCACCCAGGCAGAGTAAGCCTTCGCCAAACCTCCCAGAACAATCACGGCCAACAAGGCCAGGAAGATGTGTTTCTTTTTAATCTTTCTGATTTTTCCTAATCCTTTTTTCATATCTATTCCTTTTTTCAGGCTGCAAAGGTAAGACTTATTTAGAAATTGTACAATACCGAGAAATTGTGATTTTCACATTTTTTATACTTAGAATTAGGTATCAGGTTAAACGCATAGATATAGTCTGTACTAATAAATAAGTAGTGTTTTCAGGACTTTTTCTTTCATTTCAGCCCTCAAAAAGAGGAATTATTCCGAAATATGCAGAAAGAGCGTGATCACCATTACGGCAATCACGCTCTTTCTACTTATAAACATAAAACATTACGAAGATGAAAGAAAAGCTTAGCAAACCTTCTTCTTCCGCTCACAATAGCGTTCGCATTGGGCACAGATGTCATATCCCAGCATGGCACCCAAGATGAAATCCTCCTCCGGCGTAAGCTGGCACAACGGTTTGGTGATTATCATGCGGATAGCATCCAGACATTCTTTCTTACCAAAGAAGAGATTCAGACGGTCGTTGCCAACCGGCTGGATGATATAATCAATGTTCTGACGCTCTAATCTAGTTATGGCAAAAGACTCATATTTCTTGTTGAAGGTGTAGAGCACCAGGCGGCGCACGCCCTTCTTATATTCATATATATGATTCATCAGAACCTTCAAATCTACTGGTGTTGCGATTTCCTGCTGCATACTATCCGAATTTATCTGTTTTTAAACCAAGAATCAGAGAATTCCATCATTCTCCAATTCTTGAAAAATATTTTTGTAAAATTATAACGCTGGCTTGATGTCCTCGAGCCAGGCATCGATACGCTCCTCTGTCTTGTCGTCCTCGTTCACCTCGTCGAGTGCGAGTCCCAGGAACTTGTCGCCATCAATTGCCTCACTGTCATCATAGGTGTATCCGTCTGTAGAAACACCAGGCAATACGGTAGCACCAGCCTCAACGGCAGCATCATAGAGTTCCTTCATGCCGCCACAGAATGTATCAGGGTAAGACTCACTGTCGCCACAACCAAACAGGGCCACAGTCTTGCCAGGCAAGCCGGCACTCTTCAATGTCTTCACGCCATCATACCAGTCGTCCTGCATCTCGCCGGCACCCCAGGTAGAAGTACCGAGAAGAAGATTCTCATGACTTGTGATAGTAGCGTCATCGATGTTAGCTACATCTACAGCTTCCACGCCCAACTTAGAGGCGATGGTTTCGGCAATCGACTGGCATGAGCCAGTAGAAGAGCCATAAATTACGATTGTTGTTTTCATTTGTCTATCTTACTTTTAGTTACATTTATTTTCGGGTGCAAAGATACGCCCTTTTCCCGTAATCTGCAATACCTAAAAATGATGGTTTCGCAGAAATACCTAAATATGGGGATAGATAAAAAGTTTTAGGACGATTCATCCTAAAACTTTCTTAAATATTCTACTTTTAGGATGATTTATCCTAAAAAAATAGTATCTTCGCAGCAAATATATAATCAAAGAGCAATGAAATGATATGAAACGAATAGAAAGAACGGAATATCTCAATAAACTGATCGCTTTCAAAGACAAGTCTCTTATCAAAGTGATAACCGGCATTCGCCGTTGCGGTAAATCCACTATTATGGAGATTTATCGTGACTGGCTTAAGAGGCAAGGTGTCAGTGCCGACCAAATCATCTATCTCAATTTCGAGGATTACGACTTCTATGAGCTTCGTAATCCACATAACTTATACGCTTATATCAAGCCATTAATTCATCAAGACAAGATGACTTATATCTTCTTTGATGAGATACAACATGTGGAAGATTTCCCAGACATCATCAACAGCCTCAACCTGAAGCCAACAGTAGATCTCTATATTACGGGGTCGAATGCCTATATGCTGTCAAGCGAAATCGCCACGTTACTATCCGGAAGATATGTGGAAATCGCAATGCTTCCCCTTTCATTCAGAGAGTATGTTGAAGGTATCGGAGGAACCGACAATCTTCCCAAAGCCTATACAGACTACATCACAAGGAGCAGTTTTCCATATACCCTTGAACTGGATACTCCCGCAGAAATCAGCGACTACCTGAATGGCGCATATAACACCATTGTAGTAAAGGATATCATGAGCAGGAAGAAGTTACCCGATGTCATGATGCTGGAAAGCGTTATCCGTTTCACAGCCGACAATATCGGCAACATCCTATCCACCAAGCGCATAGCCGACATCATGACTGCCGATGGAAGGAAAATAGACCAGAAAACCGTAGAACGATATCTGACCGCACTCTGCGAAACCTTCTTCGTATATGAAACCAAAAGATACAACATCAAGGGTAAGCAGCTGCTCAAGACATTGGGTAAATATTATCTAGTAGATATCGGTTTGAGAAGAATGCTCCTAGGTTCCCGCTCATTCGATGCCGGCCGCATCCTGGAGAACATCGTTTATCTGGAACTACTCCATCGCCAGCAGAAAGTATATATAGGAAAGATGGATAATCTGGAAGTAGATTTTGTAGCGATTGATGAAAACAATATCACGTATTATCAGGTAGCTGCTACCGTTAGAGATGAGACTACCTTAAAACGTGAATTGGCATCTCTGCAGCAGATCAATGACCAATATCCTAAGTATATCCTTACACTTGATGAAGACCCTACTGCCGATTACAACGGTATCAAGAGAATCAATGCCTTAAGATGGCTGATGGGAGAAATAGGATAGCCTATATTTCCTCAGAGTAACACCATAATATATAAGGCACAAAAATGATAATTCGATGAAAGATTTTGCAGCGATAGATTTCGAAACGGCCAACCAGCAGCGTACAAGTGTCTGCTCGGTGGGCATTGTGATAGTGAGGGATGGCGAGATTGCAGACAGCTACTACAGCCTCATCAAGCCCGAACCGGAATAGATGCTGAAGCCTGTGCCTGGATAGCAAGAGAGCTGTTATAGTAAGTACCAGAACTGCATGAGGGTGTGTCATAAAGCCATGACACACCCTCTTCTGTTATTTGTCAATTTCAGCACGTATGAATATACCGTTATTGCTGTAATAGAGATCGTAGCCAGGAATATCAATTTCATATCCGCCAACCTCTTTTTCAATTTTGTAAGGCTTCAAATCAGGATATTTCTTTGCAATATCCTCAGCTATGACAGTAGGAATAATGCCTACAGGGATCTCAGAGTATTTGCACTCAACACTCGTCCACTCTCCCTTCTCATTAAACTCCACTTTAGAGCCATCACTGAGCAATACTTCATATTCCCAAAAGCCATTATCTTTCTCCTTTTCCACACGGCTGTATGATGCATCAGCAAAATATTGCTTTACAAACAGCTGTGCCGACATCGGCAATGCTGCATAATCAAACTCTTTATCTTCACTGCTGCATGAAACTGTAAAAAGGACCAGTAACATCGCAAATAATGTGGTAATAAATGGTCGTTTCATATTCATAATGTTATTGTTTAAAATTACTATAATATATTCTATAATCTCTTGAATCTAGGTTTGTTATGCAGATTCGTATCTATCGGTTACAAATATAATAGTTTTATTTTAGATAAGAATGATTTCAAACTCAAATTAACTATAATTCAATATTTTTTTATTTTTCCATTTGTTCTACTGCCATAGTTCTTAGTTGTTAGACTTATTCAGGTTACAATAGATATTGCATAGATAGAAATTACAAGGTAGACTTTTAGGTTCGGTTTTTGAAAGTGAATCCTGCTGGCAGTGATGCCGGCAGGATTCTGCGTTATTATGCACTAATGCAGACTGCGCTTACTTAAATTCTTCAATCTACGGGCAAACTCAGGTGCAACCTCTATCCTATAACTCATTAAGCAAATCCTCCGCAGGAATAAAATCCATTTTTCCTTCGCGATGAAGCTTCAATTCCGTAAAGGCCTGATTGATACTAGCAAGGGCTTCTTCCAAATAGCTCTCGTCATTAGAAAGTACGCCCAAGCTATTATAAATATCAGTATTCAATTGCATCACATTCATTATCGAATCCTTTCTTTTAGCGATACATTGCGTAGAATTCCTGCACCTTGTTATGGAGCATAGAAGCATAGAGAAGACCACTTTTCCATGCTTCAGGAATTTGGTTTATTCCAAATTTAGCACCCAGGATAGCCCCTGCTACTGCTGCATTTGTATCCGCATCTCCTCCTGATAAAACAATCTTCAGGATACCCTCTTTATACGAGGTTGCATGCCAATAAGCCCATAGGGCAGCCCCTAAAGTTCTGAGCGTATATCCCATACTCTTTTCATCATCCAGACACAAAGAATCCAGACCTTCATGATATGCCAAGTCAACAAATGGAACGATTCGTTCATCATATTGTTTGGCAATGCCAATCACCTCTTCATAATCCAATATCCTGTCTTCAAAGACAAGAGTATGTATGATAGAAGAAACGATAACGCAAGAGCCCACACAGCGAGGATCATAATGAGTTAGCTTACAGATATTCTCAGCATTACTAGTCACATTTTCCTTCAGAAGCCCTACCACCGAAGTTCTCATGACGGCTCCATTAGCTGCAGCTTTTTTCTTTCCCATCTTCCAGATAATCTCTGCAGCCTTCTGTGGATTCGAAGTATAGTCACCAAGAGCCATTACATTATATGTATGCCGGCCAATTCCCATGCCCCCGTTCATCATCCATTCCTTAAATCTTCTGGCAATATCAAGAATAACTACCTTTTGACAAGCCACAAAGGAATCCAAGATGCATAGCATCATGTCGGTATCATCAGTCCAGTCGCCTCTTTGCCAACGACGACGATGATCATCCTGCACGATTTGTGAATAGTCCTCTATCCCATTAGGATAAAAACGATCCACCTCTTGCTTGGACATAAACTCCGTGCTCAGCCCCAAAGCATCTCCTACAGCTTGCCCGAAGATGGTACCGAGGAATCGTTCATTTATAATTTCATTTTCCATATTTTTTTCATTCATACAACCAACAAATCGTAAAGTCATCCATCACCAGCCATACACGCCATAGTATCTGCATCACCACCAAGAGAGATGGCATTACGGATAGCTGAAGTATAACTATCTGCTTCGAAATATGAGATGATAGATTCAGGAACACTCCTCAGCCATTTCGCAACAGCCAAGGTCATAACCGTATCATCCGTAAAACAAGGCTCTTTGTATATATCAAAGTCCCCATGCTTCACAGGATGAAATTCATACGCAGCCCCGAAGCGAGCGCCATAAAAGTTTGCTTACAAATTACCGAATGCTATCTTTCATATTCCACTATTTTTTACTTCTTCAATAAGCGGCATATTATCATTTTCGGCATTTCTTTCATATAATAGACAAAGAACTGCTAAATGATTGACTTCACCTCCATCTAAAACACGAGTTTTGAGATAGAAAATTCGGCCATCACTTGCATATCCCGAATAAATATGTTTCTTTACATTTTTGTATGTAATATTTGCAATTGTTATCCCTGGCGCGATGTATTGTTCTACTGCAGGAAAATCCATCACAGCCCAAGCTCCCATTACAGAATAACTTAATTCTGAAACAGCATTTACATATACATAAAATGTTGTTGGCACATTATCTTCAAAAATTTCCTTATAAATCATATTAGCCATACAACGAAAACCAAATTCTGTACTTTTCCAAGTAACAACTGATTTGTCTAATTTGTCTTCATTACTATGCTCTTTTTTAAAAGATATGCTATCAACTGTCTCACTCACTTTTATTGTAGGTACAGCGAAAACATTTTTAGATGACTTTTTTACATTAATTTCACGATAAATCTGCAACGCACATAGACTACCAATCAACACAAGAACAACAATTGCAACAATTATCAACACCCTTAATAAAATTTTGTTCATACCTTAATATTGTCAACAATTAGAAATACCAAGTACAAAATGCACCTATTCTTTGATTATACTTTGACTCCACATATTTAAGTAAAGGGTTACGTTCAAGATATTGCATATAGTATATTCCAAAATCAAAATATCTAGAACCAACTCCTATTTGTGGATCTACCGCTATATTATTTTTATTTACTACTTCTTTAAGGATATCATCCCCACAAGCAATATTAAAACCAAATACAGCATTACATCCAATAAACAACTTATATTTTGAGCCCAAGCTAAAAGTATTAAAGCGAAGACCAACAGGTATGCTTATTTGATGAGCTATAGGATACGTTTCATCTTCATCATAACTATAGTCATCATAGTCAGGATTAATATAAAGATGATACGAGTATTCTATTCCTACAATAAAATTAATAGCATCACTCCATTTTCCTAATTTTAGTTTCATGCCAGAACCTATCCCCATGCAATCATTAAGATAATCCACATGAACAATGTTCCAACCTACCGAAACTCTATCTTCCCACCATTCTTGTCTAGATAGTGCTCTTTGTCTCTTTTCATATGACTTACGCATATTTTTTACACTATCTATATATTGCTTAACTATTGCTCTTGTTTGTGAATCTTTGGCAAAAGACATTGCATCATCCATACTATACTTCGATGAAAACAAAGTAAGATTTGTAGCCTTTAAAATAGCTAATCGATTTGATACTTCATCTCGATGTACGCTATTATAAGGCAGGGTCTGTAAAAAAGCACTAACTTTAGTCTCACTTTCACTTTGTAGTATTTCTGACAATTCACGAGCTTCTTTTAACTCTTGATAATGTATAGCAGGTACACCTGTCAATGTTTTATAAGCATCTGCATTTTTATAATATTCATAAGCAGTATAATTATACCCTGATGCATAATTTTTCTCACCACGAATAATATTTAAAAAGTATTTAGCTTGTCCAACATGAACAGAATTAGGATAAAGTGTTATAAACGCAGAAATTTTTTCCTCATTAGTACCATCTTTACAATTATTCCACTCTTTTTCTTCACTCAACTTATTTATTGCAATATAAGCCTCATTTTGATAAGCCTTTAAAACTGACTTTGAGAGATAATCATTGTAAGCATCTAAAGTATTTTTGCTACTTGCCACATGCCATAGTTTATAATCCTGCAATCGGTTCTTTGCATCATTAACCTTTTCACTTTTAGGATATTTTGAAATAAACGATTGCAATGCAAAAGGTGTAGCTTGACTACATGCATCATTAAACGCTTGTAATTCTTTCATTTTTTGTTTTTTCACTCCTTCTTCGCAAGAAACGAGCAAAGCCTTTGCATGTCTATTACCTGGAGCCAATTTCAATACACCTCTAAGTAATGTTTCAGCAGTTGCAAACTGCCCACTATTGATACACGCTTGTGCTTTTTTTATTTTTTGCTGTATCATAGCACTTTTATCAAACTGGAAACTCTTCGCTGAAGAGCTAACTATTCCAGCCTCTAAATTCATGACACATACTACAAACATAAAACACAAAAAAAATAATATCTTTTTCATAAGCTACTTCAATAGATCTGTCAATTTTATTACTTTGTGTTGCTTTGGATCATAATTTTTTAAACGAGCAATAGCCTTATCTATTACATCATTCAAATACATTATTGTCCAGTTTGCAAAATACACTTTTTTATAGTAAGTTGTAGTTTTAATTTTTACAATATTAGACGAGGCTTCACGACCACCAATAAAAGGATTTGCCATTCCCTTGTCATTTTCTATTTGCCCAAACAACTCATCTATTTCTTTATAATAATTTCCATAATTCTCTAGTAAAAACTTCAATGGAGTAAATGATTTCTGTAACTGTGGTGAATACATCCTACCAAAATTCACAATAGCTTCATCAACTCTCACCTTATCATACTTCTTTCTAAGACAATCATTTGAGACTCTCAAAAAACAAGAGTCTGCAAACAAAATTCTATCCTTTAAGTGTTGATTCAACTCGACCTGTTCTCGTATTTCAGATTTCAATATAGATATTACTTTTTTCAAACTATCTATTTCATTATCTTTATTAGAATCTTCGCTAACTTCTACAAAAGAATCTATATTCGAAGACACCTCTATAGTATCTTTTGACTGTTTTTTCTTATTTTTCTGAGCCATTGTGTTGCAAGAAAAACAAATAATAAACAAAATCAATATAATTTTAATCTTACTCATTTTTATAACAAATCATAATTAACATTTTCATTACCAAATTGGGCATTACCATATAATTCACCAGCTCTTTGTTCTAAAGAAGAAATGTCAGAAATATGCCCATAAACGCTTCTAGCATTTTTCTTATACTCCTCCAATTTAGCTGAAATTCTCAGAGCTAAATCATCATAAGAACTTTGAGTATAGTTGTAATAATTACGCAAGAGGTTCACCTGTCCCACAAGATAGGCAAAATGAGATTGCTCTAACCTTGTCGCTACTGAATTTAATTGGTTTACCAATGTCACACAATTATTTATTGGGGACATTGAAGCATACTTCTTTGCGGTTGCAATCTTGACCTTTGCATCTGACAAACTGGTATAACCAGTATTAGCTGCTGCATTTTTTGCTGCATAATAATTTGAAATTACATCTTGAATTTTACTTAAAGAGCTATTAGCTTCACCACCAACAATAATGGAACCATCTGTCGTTTTCAAAGAACGTAATTGTGCAATTTTTGCAGACATTTGCTTTAACGCAATATCACTCCAAGCCGTAGCTGAGAACTTCTCATCACAGGCTGTTACAAATTTGGGAATATATTGAACAGCAAATGATTCCAACAACTCATCTTGTTCTTTGCTTTGTAACAAGGAATCCTTCCACATAAAATTAATTTCATGCGTTATTGCCACAAATGAAGAATCAAGTTCATTTATTGTTGAAAGTTTCTTTACATCTGCTATATCATTTTTTATAGCAGCAACATATTGATTTTTAAAACTCATGCGTGATGGCGGTGAGACTACAGTCTTATAATATGCCATCACACCGCTGACAGCCGCAATTATAGCGACTATCAGCAATGCAATTTTCACTAACTTATTCATTATCATTCACTTTGGTTTGGAATTGAAGACTTTTTGGAATCAGATTTCGACAATGACTTTTTATCTGTTACAGACTTTTCCTTACTTTGAACAGAATTGCCTTTTTTGGCTCTATTCTGCTTTGTTTCACGCACCTTATTTGCCAAAGTACCATTATCTTTAGGCAGACTTGTCGTGATTGGCTTATCTGCAAGTTCTGAGAAACCAGCAGTTTTAGATTTATGATCTATTTTGTTCTGTACTTTTTTAATCCAATTCATAACCGTTATTGTACTATCGGGAGAATCATCATAATCCTTTGACATTTGCACACCATTATCCATTGCCTTTTTAGCAACTTCTTTTATTTTATTAAATTGCTCACAACTATCAATAGTCATATTTGCCAAATCTGCAAGACGATATTGCTTTAAGCAATCATACAAACCTGTTGGCAATGCATCCAAAGTATCCATTACAGCTTTTGACCATTTATCATGTTCATTTAAATATGTTATAGCCGAAATAGAATCAGATGGTTCTTCATAAGATACGTCACCATCAGCTGGTTGTTGTACGTTTTTATCTACTATTGGAGGCCATCCAAATTGGAATTCTTTATTGTCCATATAAGAATCAAAAACAGTAAATCCTGCTATAAGAATTGCAAGAACTATTGCCGAAAGTAATCCATAAAACCAATACTTTATTTTATATCCAAAACTTACATACAATGTTCTGCCCTCGCAAGAATATCCCTCTAAAGGAGACTCACCTAATCCATCGAAATACTTTGACTTCAATGTCATTTCTGCCTTTTTTCCATTTGCTAGGATAATAGAATAATTAGCTTGTCCCTCAGCTCTATGCAATGTAATTTTCTGCTTCTCTTGATGGTTTATAAAGTCTACTGTTGCTTCCCAAGTCTCATACTTAAAAGCTGAGATTTGTACCTTAGCATGGCGACATACTTCCTCTGGCAAAGAAACTTGTTGCTGTACAACATCGTAACCTTCCACTATAATTTTATCAGCCTCTACTTTTTTCCCATCATGATTGCGAATATCAAAAAAAGACTTACTGATAGTCTTTTTCCAATTCAAATAACCGACATGAGGAAATGGCACAACATCAGTATCTATCGTAATAGGTTTTAAAGCAACATCTTCAAAACTATCACGACGAGCATAAAGTTCAACCCGACTTCCTTTCTTTACAAACAATGGGGAGTCAAAAGTTTTACCATTTCGAAATACCACCTTAGCGCCTTGTCCCATCACAGAAAGTTCACTAGCTGTTGGAGACACAAGAACACAATATTCCTCTAATGGTTGTTTTGTCAAATCACCAAAAAACGGCGCACCTTCTGCATTCACTTGAATCTCAGCATTTCTATCCAAAATAAAAACAGCCTTAAACTGTGAATAATATTCTTGATAACGTTTTTTGCCAAGTAGTTCGGAAAGTTCTCCTTCCCCATTCACAAAGCGCAAACCTAATTTTTCTCCTATAGATGGAGCATATTGGCTACAATAACTTTTTTCAGGATATTCTTTGTCAAAGAAATCATAAGCTTCATTTTCAATAGCCTCAATACTTGATTGAGCAAGTATACTTTTAGCATAATGGTATGCCCTCATAACTTGCTCATCATCTATATCTATATTACATGGAACAAAGAGCCAAGCACTTAAACAATCACCAGCATGTCCAGGAATATCACGAAGCAACATAATATAACAACCATACTCACTAAAAGACATAGCTGTCACAACATTTTCCGTTCCTACCAAACCTGAGAACATACGTAAATAGTGTCGTGGATCAATTACTTTCTTGAACCACGAACCTTTGTTGCAAACGAGAGGTTCATACACTCCATCACTCACAACCTTTATAGCAAATCCTAACTTATTCATTTTTTAAAAATATTTAATCCACGATGTATACGATCATTTTTAAACCCCTTAGTACGTACCAACAGCTTTCTCACTATGTTAGCAGCAGATCTTTCATCAAAGAGACAATAGTCTTGGAAACAAACTTGCCCCAAAGAGAATGGCAATACTTCTACGATACCATTATTTATCTCATAGTCCTTACAAATCTTTACTAAGCCATTATAAAAGCCACCATAATTTTCTGAAATATAATTCTTCAAAATATCTATAAGCTGCCCCTGACGTGCATGAGCTTTATCAACTTTGGTTATGATGATATAAATAGCAACAGTATCATTCTGGAATATACCAGTTCTTTTTATATACTGCAGAGCACCATTTAGATAGACATCTTGCTTCAATCCATCATATTCTCTATCCTCAGCCCCATATTCCATAACAAAGAAATGAATTTTTTTATTCTTTGTTCTTGTCTTAGGATCAATAAGAGCGTTTGTCAAAATATCCAAAGTTTCAAGCTCTTCGTCTGATAAATTTTCTCCAGCATCGGAACGATACATACACCTCATTAATTCACCGGCCAAGTCCATACATGTTATGGGGTGTACCTTACCATCTTCATCTTCCAAATCAAATCCCATTTCATACGTCGCAGTTGTTGGTGTTTTTCCAGGAACAACGCTAACTTCACCAACAGAAAACAAAGAACTCAAACGATTCATATAGCCATATCCAAGAGAATCATTGTCTTTTATCATTGTTCTTGCTACATGTCCATTATTAGCAACGCTTAAGATTGCACCTAAAGCACAACTTTTTCCTGAAGAAGGTATTCCCCAAAAATACACTTCCGTAGATAACTTATTTATCTTTTCAAGCTTTCTTTTAGGAAGTTCAAAATCTTGCGGACGTTTTCCCTTGGCCAAATTCAAGATAAATTTTCTATCTATATGGCAAGTGCCTAATTCTGGATAAGTAAGATAACCCTCAGAAATGAAACTGCCCACAATTTGTGAACAGAATATATTCGGATCACTCTCTATAAGTTTGAGTAAATCAGACTTAGTTATCTTCTTATTTTTTAGATAACCAACGACAACATTATAAATCTTCTCATTTTTATTAATTTCTTTACTCGTTTCAATTTTTTTAATCTGCGCATTGAGAGAGTCTATATTAGAGACATCTATATTTGTTATCCAAAGTGAATTTATTAATCGTTGAGCTTCTAAACGATGCCCGTCATCAGGATATCGATTACAAAAAGCAGACAACTCTTCTATGCTATCTTTATTTACAGCATCCCAAGCAGACAATATATCATCTTGCGCTGTCTTGTTTTTAATATTCGCAATCAACATACCTACTTCCTCTGCATGAATACTATTAGGATATGCAGATAGATAGTTTTCTAAGAGTTCTAAAGAATCAGAGGACTTGGCTATTTGCCAATTCTCTTCCTCAGAGCCTGCAAGTTTTCTTTCCACTTCTTTACGAGCAAAAGCAGAAAAATATCCTTCGGTCTCATCACATAGTTCCTCAAATGTAACAATACCTGCCTTGATGAATTTTACCAATTCATCAGCAGAATACATATCTACATTTTCAATTATAGCTTGTTTATTCGGCATTTTTATATCATTTTATATTATTACTTACATTTTGGATTATCTCCGTAATCATTCTCTCCTTCATCTCCATCTGCAAATAGCATCCAGAGTGCATAGAAAGGGATTATTTGATACCAACCAGTATTATTTCTGTCATGGCATCGTTTTGCACCTTGCGCCCATAAAAACCAATAACCAGGTATCAAACAAACATAAATAGCACCTTCACTAAAATTTCCATTTGTTATCAGCCCTAAAACAAATCCAGCCACTATAGCATAAAGATAGAATAGAAGGATAGAAAGTCCATATTCCAATCTTCTAATGCGACCATGAAAAGAGAATGGCCGTTTAAACATGCCTTTATTTGAAGGTTGTTCATTGTAGACAGGTTGTTCTTGCCCTTCAATATTAGTTGCACATTCCACCGTTTGATCCATTGGTGCAATAACGGCCTCAGGAATAACAATCTCAGGAACAGTTATTTTTTCATGTTCAGTTTCTTCATTAGAGAGTGCTCCTACTTTGTTTACAGAAGCTTCAACATCAGACAATTGCCTATCATCTTGTGACCGTTTGGTTTCTTCATTCGACGTAGCAGAAGAACCAGTAGCCAACTTCTCCTCGATACGCTTGCGCATCAAAGGAGTGAGGTTACCACTTTTACTTAGTTCATACATGGTAACCACTCCATCATTTATAGCCTCAGCAATTTGGTCTGAACTATATTCTCTAAGATTTGTCAAAATATCATTTTTCCTACTCATAAGATTATATTTTAAAGAGTAAACGATTCATAATCATCAACTTTATTCTCTTTCGGTTTCGTTGTAACCGAGTGCTTACCTTGAGGCATGCTGATATCAATGCCACTATTTTTATTACTATACCCTTTCTCCATCCCCCAAAACCTATAAGTACTCTTGGTATGACGATCTTGCAGAATATATGGAAAAAGCATCGCTAGATACAAAAGAACAGCTGTTACTATTGCCATCAGGTTAGGAAATGACTTTTGAGTAAATAAGTCCGTCAAATCATCCAATCCCTTTTCTACTTTTACAAGACTTCGACTAGACTCGCCAAAAGTTACAGTTTCGTTGCCAAGAAACTCCTCATTAGACAATTTCTTTTCAGAGAACTCACATAATTGGTGATTCCAATCCTTTATAGCAGATTTTATTTCTTTTGTATTACCAAGCAAAAAGACATTCCAAGTACTAGCACCTTCACTCGAAGACTCTATCCAGCTATTTGCAGAAACCTTCAAAGAATCATAGTTATTTGACAAAAGTTGTAAACGCAATGTCTTCACCATATTCTCTTTTTGAATTTGTTCTTTTCCTTCACTAAAGCCACAAGCAATAAATTGTTCAGGATGAATACTTCTATTAGAGATTACCCTTTCAAGCATATTTTGATAATTGCTGATACGCTTATTTGCATAATCATCATAATCTACAAACATCTGGTTTGAAGCCTTAATGGCATTTGTAAAGTTAATTACAATCTCATCATTATGACTATGGACTGTCCAAAAATGGAAATACGGCAACATACATACTAAAAATATGATAGGAGAAGTACAAATACCAATTCGCTCCAACCAAATTTTTTTAGAAATTTTGTGCGCCGTTGCCTTAGCCATTTGGGAACCGATAAACACTACTACCAAGACGATGTCTACTACTGCCATTGTTACAGCTGCTTTCGTAAAGTCACCATCAGTCCGATAAACCACTCCTACGAAAGTTATATAACTTATAAATATGAGAGCAAGAAATGCTATAATATGCCCCCATGAAAATTTTAACTGTTCATCCATATTGTTTACTTTTTACGGTAATAATTTTTCCAATTCACTTATTTTTCTTTTATACTCAGCTATTTTTCTACGAATAGCATCGTAATCTGTCTCATCTTCTTTCTGCCGTGGTGGAGAAGCAATATTTTCCACTGGGGCTTTAGAAATTGGAGAAGCTCGATTCGCTGCAGATTTATCTCCTGCTCCATCTGGTACAGTCTTCATTGTCCGTTCTGTAGGAGTACTAAAATCTCCCCGTTTGACACCTTCAAGAACTTTGTCAACCAATACCATCGGCGGCATGAAGCCATAAACATCTGAGCCTGTTTTGTAAAGGACATTCCTTGCTTGCTCCACAGTTAAGTCTTTCTTAATTGACTTCATGAGAGCAATGGTACCCGATACTATCGGAGCAGCCATACTAGTTCCGTCAAAGGACTTGAAATCGCCATGCGGATACGAACTGTAAATACCCTTACCTGGTGCCGATATATCTGAACACGGACCATAGTTCGTGAAGTCTGTTGGATACAAGTTCTTATCTACAGCTGCCACGACTATAGATGAGGCATTTCTGTTCTCAGGAGGTATACTAGACAGAATGTCGTCATTGCCGGCAGCAAATACAAGAATACAGTTTTTCTTGGCTGCCAAAGCACAAACTCTAGCCCAAAGCTTTTCTAGATTTTTAAATTGCCGCTTGGCTATTTCGTTTTGTTGCTCTACAGGCAATTGATTTAGCCCCTTGAAAGAAGGACCTACAGACAGGTTTACTACATCCGCTCCATGATGAATCGCATACATCGTTCCTGCGATAAGAGCAGACAACGGACATTGTTTGTTGTCAAAAACCTGAACCGGCATCAGTTTACAATTCGGAGCAACACCGGACGCTCCTTTATTATAATAGTCTGCACTACCAGCCGCAAGTCCCGCTGTATGTGTACCATGCCCTTGCCCTAAACTAAGACGGTTATTTTGGGTAAACACATTATATGCATCCACGATACGCCCTTTAAACATTGGATGTCCGGCTTCAATTCCATCATCAACAACTGCAACCCTTACATCAGACGAACCTTTAGTTATGCTCCACCCTTGTTTCAGACGAATTGCGTCCAAGTGCCAGCCTTGTTTTTCCGTAGAGGTACTCACATGACCATTCAACTCATATATCTCTTCGTCAAAAACCAAGAACTTATGATTCGGTATTTTAGAGTTTATCGTTTGACGAATTTGGTCTCGCTCATTCTCAGGAATCTGAACCACCAACAACTTCACCTCTTTGTCATATCCTATAATGGAGTATTTCTCTTCAGAATAGGCTCTCTTGAAGTCTTGTGCCAAAGATTCAATGTTGTCCTTTTCGTCCTCCATGAACAAGAACAGACGATTAGCTATCGTATTTGGCACACCTGGTTGACGAATAATTGGGATTTCTTCTCCATTTTCTCCTGTTACAGGGGCAACAACACTTCCCTGGTCAGGCAATTTGCCGTCATCGCCAGTTATAGGTCTAATCCGTCCATTATCATCAATAACCCTTCCGTTGGAAGTTGTAACACTGTCAATTGGAACTACACCATTTTCCTCATGATGTCCGCTACATCCTTCACATGATCTCAGCAAGAAAAGCAACAGGCCTATTATCAACAATGTCAGTAACAACCAAAGTAACCATTTAAAGCATCCCCTGCCTAAAAATAGACCAGCCAACCATGTCCTAAAACGACGCCACAATGGAATACGTGAATATTCTGCCGTAAATGTTTTGTTACTATCCATTAAGACATTGTGTGGAGACGGAATCCATCCCTTGAACTCGTATCCTTGCTTGGGTATTACCTTAGGAATTTCAAAGTCGGATATTCTTTCACCTTCTTGCTTGCAGAAAGAGGCAACACCTTCAGTCTTACCATGTTCACCAGCAACAAAGTTACAAGCGTAAAACTTGGATTCCTCTTTTTGAGGTTGCTCGCACACATCAGGAACTATCGGTTCTTCAATAGAAGCAGCAGGAGATTCGTCAACTATCGTTTTGACAATTTCTTCATACATCGCAACAAAATTCAAGTCAGAATTTACAGTCACACCAATAGGCGATGGCATCCAACCTTTAAATAGCCAGCCTTCATTGGCTGACACTTTAGGTAAATCTCGTTCAGACAGAACAAAGCCTTCAGGACGTGTCATAAACTTGTCTAATTTATCAACAAGCACTCCATGTATATTGGCATCAAAAGTTATCTTATACTTTTTCACCATATCAAACTCATGAATGACAGAGCCAATGATTTTATGCTGATGTGTATCAGGAGTCATTCCCCATGCTACGACAAAAACTTTTCCATCACAACAATAAATACTATCATCATGAAGATAACGAATTGTACCAGCAATAATCATCAAGTCCTCACCATCGCAATCCTGTGCAGCCTTACGGTAAGCCTTTATTGTCTTATCTTTAATACTTTCGTATTTCGCCCGTTCTTCCCCCGTAAGATCGGCAATTTTATGAGGATGGTCTTTCCATTCGTCAATATGCCAACATATTTGGTCTTCCTCCTCTACATATTGTGGGGTAGCAAGAAAATGCTGATATTCTGGCGCAACAACCTTCTTGACAACGCTCATTACGCTGTCAAAACGTTTATACAAAGGATCATGACCAACCCCTTGAAAGTCTGTAAAATCAGAAACTTCCGTATAACAAAGCTTCTGTTTTCCTTTGAAAGTATATCCAGCCATTAACTTAATCTTTATATAGAGTTTTACATTCTTCAAGAAGAGCTCTCACTTTGGCATTTGCCACAGGATCAACATGAGAGATATCACTAGCATAGAGCAAACCAATGGTTACAAGATTCTCCCAACGTTGGAAGTTGTCCCAAAGAGGAAGTTTCATGAGAGTTTCCATGCTAACATTATCTATGTTTGCAGCATCATCGAAAGCAGAAAGAGTTGTCACCAGGGATTGTGGCTTGCGCACAACATTCCATGCGGATGGACTCAAATCTACGACCACATGACATTTTTCTGCCTTTGTACGTATTGCCTCAACATCATTATCATCCATATAGCTTCTGCCTACCGAACTAACAAAGTTGTTAAGGGTCAACGAAGCATAATCAGCAATGGCATTAGGTTGCTCGTTAAGACTGAAGACTTTGCAATATCTGTCGATTCTTTCTGAGATGACCTTCTTTACTCCAAGTTTTTTGAGTAATGCCGTCAGCATGAATACGACTTCATCAGCATGAGGAAGATTTTCTTCCAATTGCTTAACATGCTTTTGTAAGAACTCTTTCCAGTAATCAATAATATGCTTAGTCACTACATCTGCTATCGTGGTCAGCGTCTCTGTTTCTGCCGAAACGACTTCCTCTACGGAGCAACCTTTCTTTTTCAAGTCTTGTTCTATAAGTTTAATATCGCCATATAGGTCACACAACTTCTGAATATTGACTTGCTTGCTGTCTGCCACATCAATACCTGCTTGTATACGAATGAAATTTATCATAGAGAAGTCCTTTGGTTCATCTGAGTGGCAAATGATGATGTCATACGCAATATCACGCAAATCACCAACGGGAACCATCAGAGAATCTATAATCCTTCCAAATATTTCAGGTTTTGAACCTACAGAGAATGTTAACGAGCGTTTGATATCATTAGCTATTTGCTTGACCTTTACATTCTTTGCCTCACTATCTTCTGGCTCAAAATATACAGCCAAAGCCTTATACATTTCTTGCTTTATTTTTAAAAGCTGCATAAGATACTTCTGTTTACGAGCATCATCAAGAATGCCAGATATTGTATCAAGGCTACGGATGATTGCTTTTGAGCCATCATTGTTAACAGTCGCTACATCACTCCATGTTTGTTCTGGATTGGAAAAATGCTTCTTTACAAAATCATTTTGCAGAAAGCTTTCCTTTAAATCTTCAAAATATTCAGGATAGTCTTCATACTTGTGGACTGATTTTTCTTCCGATTTTATGACTCCATCGCTATATCCATCAAACACACCATTCTTACCAGACCAATAAAAGTCACGGAGTGGATAGATATTCTGGAAAGCTTTTATAGAGCCCATATTTCCACTTGCAACCCACTCATCAAGCCATCTATTTGGCTTAATTATTTCAGGAAACACGGTATCAAAACGATTCCAATGCATAGCCAGTCGATCTTTATTGTCTGAATTATCACTCTTCGTGCGTTCAAGATCTATATTGAATTTCGTTGCGATGAAGAATAAAGGTGCAATACCATTAGTATTGAGCAACATTTTGGCACGTTCTTCAGGTGTTGCACCAATATTATCTTCTATCCAGTTATTGATAGTATCTCCAATAGTAGCTTCAGCTTTCTGGTCATTATGATGACAGAACAGAACGCTGCTTATTTTTAAGGAACGGGAATACTTATTAAATAAGTACGCCACCTTACCTCTACGCAACACTTTCGGCAAAACGGTATGAATATCAGCCTCTTTGAACTTTTCACGCGAACGCGCTCCAGGGAAGTCCAATAGATCTATTTTCTCCAAGAACTTACGATCACTTGCCAATGATTGCGGCAACTCAAATGTTAGTTCTGCTATCAGAGCTGACAAATTTCCTTTGTTAAAGTCATGAGCAATAATGTTTCCCCTCGCATCATATACGTCAGTATAGATAACATCGTCACCAGTATCAGACTTTACGCCACACACAGTATCAAGCCAGTCAATCTTCAATAATGTACCTTTTTCTCTGAGCACAGCATCGAATGGTACATAAACCTCCGCATTGAAATTCAATTTTTTATATTCATTGATGATAACACTGAACAAGTGACTTATTTCAGCATTTTTGTTCCAAAGCAAGCTAAATATGTCCACCCATTTGTCATATGCTACGTATTGAATTATCGGAGCAACGACCTTACAAAAGTTAGATTGTATTACTCCTGTTGCAGCGTTACCAATAATATCACGGATATAGTCATAGATATCCTTGATGTCATCTTCTTCTATCTTGTCTTGCTGAATGATATGGGCATTCCATAATCCCCCCATCTGTTCAAGCTGCCTATTAATATCATCATATTTCAGAACATTATCTGGATTTATCTTAATATCATTATAGTATGAGTCTGTCAACAATAAAATGATATCAACTACCGAAAGATTAAGTATTTTTACATAGTCCTTCATTGAATTGTTGGCCTTTTGTAATGTAAATCTAGTAATTACACCTGTAGACTCAACTTTAGCGTTATTACCTCCACTCGGATTTATATCGTCAATAAAACTAAATGACTTTTCTGCATTTGTTATAACAAATGGAGCTTCCGGAGAAGACAACAAACTACTCATCAGATAGGATTTACCTACCTGACTCTCTCCATATGCTGCTGCAGAACAGTTATCGCTAAGAGCATTGTGTATTCGCTTCAACTGTCTGCGATAGTCCTTGAAGACATCGTAAGGAAAGGAATCCTTATTGTACTCCTTTGCCCAAGCGATACTCTTCTCAACTAAATTTATATGTTGCTCAATATCTTGTAACATATCTTATTGTTTCTTTTTTAGAAATCGAATTCACCAGAATCCAACCAATATTGTTCATTTACACCAAGGCTCTGGATATGAATCTCAAGGTTGCCGTCCATTATATCATTGCCATTCTTATCCGTAATAGCACTAATTGACAGTTTTTCCTTATCTTCAACATCACGTTCAATGGTCATTTTAAAAGGCATACGCTTTTTCAATGCATCTATAGAGTCTTTAACCAAAGCCATCACTTTTGCATCTGTAGGACATTCGCGCCCCTCTAATATGGCTCGTTTGCGAATTTTATCAGCCATCTTATGACGATTGAAATCAATAGAGTACAAGGCTCTACATGGATACGAATCCATACCGATTTGTCTTACTTTCAAGGTCTCTGGCACGCTGCTGACCATCAAATCGCCCTGATTTTTATCTGGTGTCAGAAGGTACTCTATCGGTTGTCCTTCTCGTGATGCTTCTATGAAGTTTACCGTTGATTTGAGTTTTTTCTTCAACAAGTCAAGATTGATGATGAACTTATTGAGATTGGAAAATTCTGAAGCATAGTGCCCTATAACGCCACCCATTGCTACTATGGTCTTTGCATCTTTAATATAACCTGTATTTTCTCCAAAAGGATACCAATCACCCACATAATAATCATTAAGAGTGATAAGCCTATTTGGGGATACAGCATAATACTTCAAGAATATATCTCTAATCACAGGCAATGATGATGGCCTTCCAGAAAGCAGAACCACATCACAGGCATAAGAGTACATTATAGTTGCCACCTTCTTTAAAAGAGGCTCTATTTCTTTCCTTACAATAGTACAGATAGCATCCCGTTCAAAGCGCCAAGTCAGTCGGGTAATATCTATTCCAAGCTTTTCCTTAAACTCAGAAATGACTGATGCATTGGGTGGACAATCTGCAAAGACATCGACATAACGCACATTACAATCCTTGCACCCCCGTTTGAGTAGTTCTAGAAAATAACACATCAACGGAATGGAATACTGAATATTGAAATTCTTGCGAAGTACCCTATCAGCAACTGTCTGTCCATTGTAGTCCTTACCAAAAAAATTCTTTATATTCTGTCGATATTCTGCAAACGACAGATCTTTAAGTTCCTTTCTGAACGCACTATCCTCATCAAGTAGCATAGCATTCTTTATCAGGGCATAAACTATATCATCCCCAGCGAAATAAAAACTATCATAGAACTTGGGTTCAGGAGTTATTGTTGTTACATTGCCTTTAATATAAGTATATTTACTTATCATGAGGTCTGTAGTTCCTGCTCCTATATCCAATGAACCTACAGTAATAGAAGGTTGCTCTTCTCCTTCTTCAACCTTACCATAAAGATTGAAAAACTCATTGCAACATCCTTTGTATTTGTGCCCAACTTCTCCATACATATAGACGAGCTGAGAACACGTTGCTTCATCATAATACCAGCAGTCTTCTTCGTCTTTGAACGATCGAACTACAGGAATGACTTCAACAGCCTTTCCTGGGGTCTTATTTTCTGAAGGATTATCATATTCAGAATTTTCTAACAATACAACAGCATCCTTAGCACAATGAACCAATGCCTCACGTTCTATTTTTGACATAGCTGTTGGGCATGTTACTATAATACGCTTTATCTTTCGTGGCATATTGGGCTTGCCAAATCCAAACTTATTGGAACGATATTCTTCAGAATTTACCTGTGTACGAGCTTGAGCCAACATTTCGAGGAAAGAGAATGTCATAAGAGAACGACGAGAATAATGATATGTATTTCCACTTTCTCCATTCAAATCTATAGTGCCATCACTCTTTAACTGATTTGTAATTCCACGCAAATTCAAGATATGATTATCTTTTTCTCCCTTCAATACCAGAAATTGCCATTCTTCTTTGCTTGGACGCCAATCCCAAAGATATCGCTTTGGGCTCGAATATGTTGACAAAGATTCCGTTTCGTCATTACTATTGGTAGCTAAATGCAAGAGCGTATTGGCTTCTTTTCCTAAACGCACCAAACTTGGATAGACAAATTGCTTGCCATCCTTAATACCGAAATCACCAAAGTCAACCTTTCTAAAAGCTAAACGCATATCGAATGGATTTGCATGCTTGTTTACCTTTAACCCATCGCCATTGTCTACAACTAAATCCGTATAATCAATCAACTCCAATTTTCGAACTTGGTTGAAGTTTGTATTATCTTCTATAAGCAAAGCCGTAGTTTTTGAGTTGCCAATATCGACGACCATGTCAACGTCCTTTGTCTCAACATCTACATCCTTATAAAGTTTGATAACTGGTAGCAAATTCTTTTGTACGAGATAGTTTATCAAGAAGGCATATGTTGCAATATACGCTGTACGTCTAACATTTGCTCCTTTAACCTGCGACACTCTTTGTACTGTTGGATGTACAAGATGCAATAGGTATTCGTCTATATAGCTCCATTTTTTACCTGATGTGCAATAATCCATTAAATAGAATTCATTACTACATAAGGCAAAATCCATATCGTTACGATACTTATCTGGGAAAACCGGACACTCATCGTACTCATCAGTAACTTCATATTTTGCTCTTGTATCAAAAGCAACAATTGCATCATAGTGCTTAACCCCTTTACTTTCTGATTTAGGAATCAATTTCATTCTTGCCCAATTGAGAGGTCCAAACTTGAATCTTTTAGGAGTTCTTTTAAAAAAATATGGCAAAGGAAGCCAAACATTCTCAAATGCAGACAGTTTGCAGTCTCTATCAGTAAACGTAATATTGAATATATCACCTCTTACTCCAGGGCAATTCTCGTCATCTATACGTAAAGGAGTGATGCCATCGTTTTTCAATTCGTTGACATCAATTTCAATGGTAGGATCAGCTAAATATCCACCAGCATATAACTTCTGCTTATTATAATAAACACATTCGTCTTCAGTTCTTAATTCATAAACAGGCTCTAGTACCCATTCCCCATTTGTAGTATCATACCATTCATGATACCACATCTTGAACTTCTCTTGAGTATTGATACTCAAGGGTATTGTAAAGATTTGGATTCCAGAATTAGCTATCAATGTATGCTCACTCACCATAATGGCACATTTTTTCTTGCCGATGGTTCCCATCATCAAGCATATCATGCACTAAGTTTAATACGAGCATAAAAAAGCGTGGGAACTGCCTGTCGTCTGTCCCACTGATAGAGGCCTTCGCATTGCCCGATACTGCTGAACAGACAACGTTAGAGCCCACGCCGATATGATATACGCCACCACATGGAGTATCTTACCTATTATTATAGGTATACAATACTCCATTGGCTGTGATATAATCACACCCGTAGACACCTACCGTTGCTAAGTCCATGACAGTATCTGAAAGTTGCGAAGTTTCTATCAGTCGTGAACAAAGCGCCAAGTATGCGCCTTATATATGTCGTGTCTCTTTCCCACCCTACTCTCCTCTATCATAAAGATCATACCTATATGAAAGGCTCGGCGTGGTTCGAGACTTTTACTGCGATTTTCATGTTTTTACACATTTCTATCGCTAACTGCCTACAAAATTATAGAAAAAAAACGAAACAACAAAACTTTTAGCTAAAAAGTTTCGAAAAAAGTTGTGTGAGGGGACACAATCGTAAAAAGGAGAGCTATCTCGGAACATGATTCTTCCAACAAAAGGGATGAGGCTATAATGATATTTAGAAAGAAGTACGCAAGCGATAAAGAACCAATAAATACACGCACGTATAAATCTTTTTTCTCGAAAAAAGTATCAAAGTCTCATTTTTCGGTATAGAATAAGACTTATATCTTTAATACACAGAACTTTATCACGAATGAGACTTCTCTGAAAATGAAGAGAGAAGTATCATCGAAGTATCATAAATTAGCGAAAAGTATCATGATTTCTTGCTTGCATCGAAAAAAAATGCTTTATGAAGTGATAATAATAGCCCTTTTAAGGCAATAAACAGGATGTTTTTGCGTTTAGTAAAACAGAATGTTTTATTCTTAATACTTAAGAAACATGGATGAAAAGGAATTACTGAAAAAGGCTTTTGAGTACGGAAACGTACCTAGCAACATCACCTACTGTTTCACCGAACCATGTCCGATGAAAAACAAATGTATCCACTATCTATCCGGTCTCTACAAAAACGAGAAGACTGATAGAGGGGATGCCATTTTCCCAAATGCCCTGAAAAACGGGAATTGCAAGTACTTCGCTCCGCTGCGTGTCGTGAAAATGGCATGGGGTTTCGACAATCTCTTTGCCGAAATGAAAGTGAAAGACGCTCCTGCTCTGCGCGCCGAAATGAGAGACTACCTCGGCAGCAAAGGACAATACTACCGTTACAAACTGGGACAACTGAAACTCCTGCCGGAACAACAGGCATATATCAAACAGCTCTTCGCCAGATACGGATATAAAGATGTTGAATTCGACCATTTCTCAGAAGAGATTGATTTCACTAAAAGCTAATCTTTTTCTCTGCCCTCCAGATGTTCCAGCCATGCCATTTAAGCGGTCCCACAGAGAACAAGTGACGGGCTACCGGTGAACACGTGATGGGCTACTGGAGAACAAGCGACGGGCAGCCATTGCCCGTACAACGGGAAACGAGTGCCCAATTTACCAACCAAACTTTGGGCAACGCTGATAAGATTTTATAGTTTATAGTTGACAGTTTATGGTTAATAGTTAACAAAGAAACATCCTAATCAATATATTCAATGAAGGTAACAATCGTTCATACAAACAACAAGAAGCAGCTCCTCGTCAGCACCAAGACGATGGAGAAGTTGCTGCAACGTATCGCAAAAGATGACAGCAGACTTACTGTTACCCATTTCCGCGAATACGTGACCTATATGGAAAGCGGCTACGAATACTACAAGGATATGCCAACATGGATGCACATCTACCCCGCTGCAGAATTCGCCAAAGACGAAAACAACAACCTGAAGATGAAGGCGTGCAACGGTATCCTGATGCTGAAATTCGGAAACATCACAGATGCAGACGGCGTGGAGGGCGTGAAGCGCTCGGTTGCCATGCTGCCTTCTACCTTTGCTGCGCTGGAAGGTACTGATGGTAAGTCGGTTATCGTATTGGTGAAATTCAGCAATGAAGATGATTCGCTGCCTGCCGACGAAGCGGATGCCGAACGACTGTACCGCATCGCTTACCAGCAGATTTTGCCTGTATATCAGGCGATTGCCAAGGCTTCGGTGCTCACAGACGGACCGAAACCTTCTATAGAAGCGGGCGCAAACCTGTCTTTTGAGCCTTCGATGCACAACAGTTTTATGATGACGCTCGATGCGAAACCTTATTTCAACAGTAAGGCGGTAGCAATGAAAATTAACAGCAACATGCACCCTCAGAACCAGGCTTTCAACACGGAAGATAATCAGCAGATGAATCCTGGTTCCGATACTTCGGAAGAAGAAAAGAAAGTTGACAAGAACAGCGTTCGCGAGAATATCATGAGCATGATGCAGCTGCTGAAAAGTAAATATAACTTCAGATACAACACGGTGATGAAATTCGTGGAATACATGCCGAAAGAGAAAGGTTGGTATGGTTTCCAGCCCGTGGATCCGAGAGTGCAGAAGCGCATGACGCTGGAGGTGCAGCTCGCTGACATCCGTGTGAGCATCAAGGATGTCAGGAATTTTCTGGAGTCTGATTACATCAAGAATTATAATCCGATAGATGAATATCTCTTCCAATGCTACGACAAATGGGACGGAAAGGACCATATACGTGCCTTGGCTCGTACGGTTCCTACCAACAATCCTTACTGGGCAGACTGGTTCTACACCTGGTTCCTGGGCATGGTTGACCAGTGGCGCGGCTTTACCCATCGCCAGTATGGCAACTCGGTGGCTCCGCTTCTGATTTCCAAGCAGGGTTACAACAAGAGTACTTTCTGTCGCCGGCTGTTACCGCCGGAACTGCAGTGGGGATATAACGATAATCTGATTCTGTCAGAAAAACGTCAGGTTTATCAGGCGATGGCGCAGTTTATGGTCATCAATCTTGATGAGTTCAACCAGATTTCTCCACAGGTGCAGCAGGGATTTCTGAAGAATCTCATCCAGTTGCCTACGCTGAAATACAAGCCTCCGTATGGCAGTCATGTCATGGAATTTCCTCGTCTCGCCTCGTTCATCGCCACGAGCAACATCACGGATATTCTCACCGACCCATCCGGCAACCGAAGATTCATCGGAGTGGAACTGACGGGACCGATTGATGTGAGCGTGCGTCCGAACTATCAGCAACTTTTCGCCCAGGCGCTGACTGCTTTGCACAATGGCGAGAAGAGTTATTTTGATGCGGAACAGGTGAAGTTGATCATGAAGAACAACTGCCAGTTTGAGGTGGCTGAGCCGATAGACCAGTATTTCCAACTCTATTTCGAGTTGGTTGAGAATGAGAAAGAGGGTGAATATCTGACTGCTGCCGAGATTTTCGACTATCTGAAAAAGCAGATAGGTTCATCGCTCAAGGTGAACAGTTTGATGGGATTCGGCAGAAAACTGGCGAATATGAGTGAGTTAAAACATAAAAGATTTGCAGATGGAATGAAGTATCTTGTAAAGAAAAAGTGAAATAATGATACTTCTATGATACTTTAATGAGACTTCTCGGCACCAGAACCGAGAAGTCTCATTCTCTTTATCTTATTATCTATCAAGTCTTTAAGTCGATATTTTTAATAGAAAATGAGACTTTGAGACTTTTTCTCAAAAAAAAATTTTCACGTAAGAGAAGACTCTTATCCTTTAGATAGCATAAAGGAAGGTGCGGATGAACCAGTAGCAAACGATACCTGCGATGTAACCTACGAAAGCAATCCAGGAGATATGTTTCATATACCAGCCGAAGGTAATCTTCTCCAAACCCATTACTACCACACCAGCAGCACTACCGATAATCAGCATAGAACCACCGACACCGGCACAGTAGGCGAGCAACTGCCAGAAGACGCCATCCACAGCCATATCACCAGCGGCTGCCACAGGATACATTCCCATACATCCGGCTACCAGAGGCACATTATCAACAATACTTGAAAGCACACCGATGATACCAGTAACCAGGTAGTGGTTGCCATCGAATACGACGTTCAAGCCCTGACCCAAAGCAGTCAATACGCCAATCTCAGCCAGGCAGGATACTGCCATCAGGATACCGAGGAAGAAGAGGATGGTACTCATATCAACACGAGAAAGCAACTTGGTTACTCGCTTCTGAGTACCCTCGGCATCAGCTCCACGATGCAAACCGCGATAGAAAACTTCGGTAGCAGTCCAGAGAACACCCAATACCAGAAGGATTCCTACGAATGGAGGCAAGTGGGTGATACTCTTGAAGATAGGAACGAAGATCAAACCGCCTACTCCCAACCAGAACACTGCCTTGCGCTGACCTTCGGTGAAATCGCTGACCGATGCATTCTGCTGGGCAGAAACCTCAGGCATCACGAGTTCGCCCTTCAACATGGTCTGAAGGATGAGGGCTGGAATCACCATGGAAACCACAGACGGGATGAAGATTTCGGCGATAACGCCGGCAGCAGTAATTAATCCCTTGTTCCAGAGCATGATGGTGGTAACATCGCCGATTGGTGAGAAAGCACCACCCGAATTGGCTGCGATGATGACGAGGGATGCATAAACCATGCGGTCCTTGTGGTCGGTAACGAGCTTTCGGAGAATCATGATCATCACGATACTGGTGGTCAGATTGTCGAGGATGGCAGAGAGGAAAAAGGTAAGGACAGCGATACGCCAGAGAAGCGCACGCTTCGACTTGGTCTTCATCACCTTGCGAACCCAGTTGAATCCACCGTTCTGGTCAACGATTTCCACGATGGTCATCGCACCCATCAGGAAGAAGAGTGTTGTGGCGGTATCGCCCAGATGTTCCTGGATGATTCCGGTCACCTTCTCCACCATTCCAGCAGCACCGCCTGTATAATCAGGGTGCATCAACTGGAGATACTGCATTGGATCCACCATGTAGAGGGTCCAACAACCTACCAACATCAACAGGGCTATCGCAGCCTTGTTTACCTTAGTCAAGCTTTCGGTAGCTATGAGTGCATAGCCGAGCACGAAAACGACAATAATAGAAATTGTAAGTGTAGTCATTACTTTTTATTTATTATTAGATATTCTTTTTTCCTTTATGTATGATTTGGTACTCACAATTGCCAAACGGCTGCAAAGATACAAAAAGAAAAGCAATAACCACACGATTCCTTATTATAATTGTATGTAATCGTTTACTTACTTACGGTTTTAACCTAATAATAACAGATTTTCTTTGCGCATCTAACTGATTATTCTTACTTTTGCACATCATTAAGTATTCTTTTTAAAGCATCACCAATATGAATCATCATTATATGAAATATCTGTTTGTGCTTCTCCTCTTCCTTCCTACCAGTCTTATGGCACAGAACAAGGAAGAGAAGATGCCTGGACATATCACAAAAATACTGAAACTGGAGGATGTGAACGTAACCGGGAACCGTCCTCACTTCATCAGACTTAAGGGATATTATCGCAGTTACCAGACCAACGACTCTGTAATGAAATACTTCAACGACGGCATCGTGGAGTATTACATCAACCTGAAGAATGGAAAGACGGATCTCAATGCCTATTCCAAAAGAAATCTTCACAACAGCCGACTCGTTTCCGAAGACAAAAAGCGAGCATTCATGGTCAGCGACAAAGGAACCTTCCGACCTTGGCCGGAAGAGAAGACACTTATTGAGCAATATCGAAAGAAATATCAGCTGAAAGATTCACTGGGCTCTCAACTCGTCCTGCTCAATCAGCAGACGATAGGCAGTATTCAAACGGACAGCAGCCGGAACATCTGTCAGATAGAAATCAACCACCTTCCTACCTACAAGAATCTGACGCACCAGCTTTTCGGTTATACCCAGACAGATATCTACGACCATGTGGTGGAAGCCTATCAGATAAGTCCTGAAGATTACTATTCCTTCAAGGACCTGCTCTTCCAGAAATCTGACAACAGCTATCTTTTCTCTCATAAGAAAGACAAGCAGCAGCAACTCATCCATGTGATTACCGAACTATATATCACGGAAAAGGAGTATGTAGAAAAGAAGCAATCCATCAAACCGGATTCTTCTACTCCCAAAGAATCAGCTGCCGCCATTACCGATTTCTGCATCAGAAACAAGATACCTTCCTTGCCTGAAGCAACAGAGCAGGAGATGCAGCAGTTGACTCCCTATAATCCTGCAAACATGAAAGAGATAAAGGAGTAAGGAAACTATACAAAAAAATCCGAAACAGATAGCTGACAACGCTTCTGTTTCGGATTATCTTTTCGTATTCTTTCTTATTCTTCCTTAAAATCCATGCGGATTCTGATATTTAATAAAGCTAGCAATAATCATGTTCACAGGTTACTTAGCCACCTTGAATACGGCGGCACTAATGCCTGAAGCCTTGATAGCATCGGTCTTCTTGCCTGATTTATATACAACCTTGCCTGTAGAAAGAACAGAAACTGCCTTGCCACCTACAGAGCTGATGTTGAGAGAGGCAGCCTTGGCACCAGGATTCACGACAACAACATACTTCTCATCACCCAAAGTGCGCTCATATACCATCGGATATTCCTGACCCTTCTGGTTCAGGAGCTTCCAATCTCCCTCATTGTCAAGAGCCTTGGCTGAATGACGCAAAGCGGTCAGCTTACGGGTATATGACAACAGAGAATTCTGATCTCCCTGCTGAGCCTCAACGGTCAACTTTCCGTTTTCCGTATCTACAGGGAAGTAAAGCTTATCAGGCGCACTCGTTGAGAAGCCGGCATTCTTGCCCTTGGTCCACTGCATCGGAGTACGGGTACCAGAGCGCTCATTGCTACCCTCCTTGTTAGGGAGATTCATCTGATACTTCATACCAATCTCATCACCATAATAGATAAATGGAACACCTGGCATGGTGAGGAAGAAGGTCATCGCCACCTTCAGCTGGTCTGGCGTGTTGCGGGTACCGATATTAGGACGCTGGTAATCGTGGTTGGCAGATGGAACAGCGATGTAGCCGAGATTCTTGGTGGCATTATATGCCTTGGTATAGTTCTCGCTAAATTCCTTAAGCGAACCCTTGCCCTGCTTGTCGAAATAGCAGTTCTTATAGCTCTGCTCCCACTTGCCCCATGGAGTCTTGCGGTCGAAGAACAGAGAGGCATAGCCCTTAAGACCGAAATGGATGTAGAAATCGATGTTGAAACCGGCAGGAATGGCTTGCTGCGGATTAGCCCACTCTGAAATCAGGACGGTCTCAGGATAGTACTTGTCCTTCCATGCACGCATCTCATTCCAGAGTTTGGAAACCTCCTTCTTGTCAGGGTCGTTCTTGATGAGCGATGACGCCATATCAACACGGAATCCATCCACACCCTTATCAAACCAGAAAGCCATGATGTTACGTATCTCCCTGCGAACAGCCTGTGGTCCAGGCGCATCTACGCTCTGCTCCCAAGGATGATTTGGGTCTGGATGAGCAAAGCCATAGTTCAAGGCTGGCTGGCACTCGAAGAAATTCTTCTCATAATACTTGGCACGAGGAGCATTCGCCTCCACATATCTGCCTCGGGTACTAGACTCCGGACTTGCCTCCTGATGACGGGCTTCTATTTCTTTCTTCTCGCTCTCAGGAATATCGTTCATCCAGATATAATAGTCGCTGTAACGCTGGTTAGGATCTTTCTCGGAAGACTCCTTAAACCAGACACACTTGGTACTGGAATGTCCTGCCACCAGGTCGAGACAAACTTTCATGCCACGCTTATGGGCCTCATTGACCAATGTAACCAAATCAGTATTGGTACCGAATCGAGGATCCACCTTGTAGAAATCGATGACATCATAGCCACCATCAAACCATCCCGACTCAAAGATCGGATTGAGCCAGAGGGCGTTCACACCCAGCGACTTGATGTAATCCAACTTGGAAGTGATACCCGGCAGGTCACCAATACCATTGCCATCAGTATCCATATAGGAAGATGGATAAATCTGATAGAAAAGTGCATCACTCAACCAAGCCGGTCCCTTCTTCTGTTCTGCCTGAGCAGAAAGTGTGGTTGCCGCCAAGGCAGCAACCAACAACATTTTATTCATTTTTTTCATGAGCATCATTATTAATTCAAGAATAATTTCTTTCATAACAACTTAAAATCCTGCATTTTATTGCGCAAGAAGGCTAATTGCGAATCCGCCACCTGCAACGGAGTTCAACTTCAAGACAGACTTGCTGGTTACAGTCTTCTTGGTGATGACATAAGCCTGAGGATTTGTCTTGTAGTTGGCATTCTTTGCATCCTGATAGATGGTAGCCACATACTTCTTGCCCTTCTCGAGGAAATCGAGCTTTACGGTAGACTGATGAGCCTTCATGCCCGTAACGCCACCGACAAACCAGTTATCAGAACCCTTTGCCTTGCGGGCAGCGGTGATATACTCCATTGGTTCAGCCTCCAGATAGATAGACTTGTCCCAATCTACAGCCACATCCTTGATAAACTGGAAGGCATCCATGTGCTTCTCGTAATTCTCAGGGAAATCGGCAGCCATCTGCAATGGACTGTACATCGTTACATAAAGTGCCAACTGACCGCAGATGGTAGAGTTGCAATGAGAACCATTGGCGCAATCCATTTCAAAGATACCCGGTGTATAATCCATCGGACCACCCTGCAGACGGGTGAAAGGCAAGATGGCGGTATGTCCCGGTTTGGTACCTCCGAAAGCCTGATATTCAGTACCGCGAGCACTCTCGTTGCCAATCAGGTTAGGATAAGTGCGGCAGAGACCGGTAGGACGCACAGCCTCATGGGCATTTACCATGATGTGATAATCGGCAGCACGGGTTACGGCATGCAGATAGTGGTTGATTTCCAACTGACTGTAGTGATGCTCTCCACGAGGAATGATGTTGCCCACATAACCGCTCTTCACTGCATCGTAGCCATAATCCTTCATCAACTGGTAAGCTCTGTCCATATACTTCTCGTAGTTCATTACAGAAGAAGAGGTCTCATGATGCATGATGAGCTTCACTCCCTTGGAATGCGCATACTCATTGAGCGCCTTGATGTCGAAATCAGGATATGGAGTCAGGAAATCGAATACCTTTTCCTTCATATAGCCACTCCAGTCTTCCCAACCGATGTTCCATCCTTCTACCAGGACTGCATCGAAACCATGGGCTGCAGCGAAGTCGATGTAACGGCGCACATTGGCATTGTTGGCAGAATGCTTGCCCGATGGCTTGGCATGTACATAGTCGGTTCCATCCAACTTCACGGTAGGATAATCATGGGTATAAGCCCACTCACCCTTACCGGAAATCATCTCCCACCATACACCTACGTACTTCACAGGATGAATCCAGGAGGTATCCTTGATCTTGCAAGGCTCATTGAGATTGAGAATCAGGTTGGAAGACAACACCTTGCGGGCATCATCTGTAATGACCATCGTACGCCAAGGGCTCTTGAACGGAGTCTGCATATATCCCTTCATACCCTGTGCATCAGGGGTAAGCCAAGAGGTAAAGGTCATGGTCTTGTCATCCAGGTTCAGATGCATGGCTGGATAATCTACCAGGGCAGCCTCATGCAGGTTGATGTAGATACCATCATCAGTCTTCAACTGGAGTGAGGTCTGTACACCGGTATCTGAAAAGACAGTCTGTGAGAGATTGCTGCTGACAGCAGCATGCAGGGCTGGACGGATGCCCGACAGACGGGTCTTGGTGTATTCATACTCCTGGGTATCGTAATCACCCGGAATCCACCAGGCGGTATGATCGCCCGTCATGGCAAATTCTGTACGCTCTTCCTTGATGGTAAAGTAGTTGAGATTGCCTTTCTGAGGGAACTCATAGCGCAATCCAACTCCATCGTCATAAACACGGAAGCGAACGTTCATATAACTGTCTGTAGAATTCTGCTTCAACTCTACCAGCATATCATTATAATGATTGCGGATAGACTTATTCTCTCCCCAAACAGGAGTCCAGGTCTCATCGAAAGTGGAAGTCTTCTCATTGATGACACTAAAATCAGAAAGCAGATCCTTGCCATCCTTGCCGCCCTTGGCGAGCTGATAACCCAGACGGCTAGGCTTGATGATGGTCTTGCCCTGATAGGTCACACTATAGGTAGGCACAGTGCCATCCAAGGTGAAGTTCACCTTGATTTGTCCGTTAGGAGAAGTGATGTCTCCTGCATCTGCTGAGATGCCAAAAGCCATCAGAAGGCTTGCGAGCAAAAAGAGTTTTTTCATATTTTTTGTTTAAAATTGTTTGTTGCTGCAAAAGTACGGCAAAAATCGATAAGTTGGTACGAATAGTAGGTTCTTGGTAGATTACCGCTATCTACCAACCTCCTCACCTCTCTGAATATCAACATTTTGCAAATTCTCAAAAAAAACGGCTAGTAGATGCGAGATTCTCAATGTTTTTTATTATTTTTGCAGCAGAATCTAAAAACATAGGAAAAATGAGGCATCTTTTCGTTATAATCATCACACTGCTGATGCTACAGCCGATTTACGTAAAAGCAGACAACAGCCAGCTCTACAAACAGCTGGATGCTGCCATAGAAAAACGTGCGCATTATGTAGAAGTAAAAGAGAAAAGTCTGAACGACATCAAGCAGGGTGCCAAGTATGTAACCAGCAACGAGGACAAGCTCAAGCTTTACGAGCAACTCGCCAATGGATACAAAGCCTACGAGTATGATTCGGCGATGACTTACGTAAAAAAAGGCCTTGTTCTTGCCCAAAAGAGCAACAACATCTTATATCATAAAAGATTCCAACTTAGCCAAACCAGCCTGCTTATCACACGTGGATTCTATGCTGAAGCAAAAAACATCATGCAGAAGATAGAACCCAAGAAAGAAGATCCACTTGACTATCAGTTTCAATACTATTATACACTTTACGGACTATACAACAACTGGTCAACCTATTGTGAAAACAATGAATTCAGCAAGATTTACGACCAGCAGAAAGTGGAATACCTGAAGAAAACATTAGAACTGTCGTCAAAGAAAGATGCATTCTATTACTACCTGCTGGGAGAGTTTTACTATTACAGCAATCATTCCAACAATAACAAGACCATCCAATACTACAAAAAAGCACTGAGTATGGAAAAGCCGGACAGCCGTCTCCATGCCATGACCGCCTTTGCGCTATCCGAAGTATACAAGAAATCCAACAACCAAAAACTGACGGAACATTACCTGCTGGTTGCAGCCATCTCAGACATCACTTCTGCCACAAAAGAAAACGTAGCCCTGCAAGACATCGCACTCTTCATCTGCAAACATAAGACCAGAAGTCTGAATAAAGCCCAGGAATACATCAACCTATCCCTGGAAGATACTTATGCATACAACAACCGATTGCGCCGCATTGAGATTTCATCCAAATTGCAGATGATTACCAATGCCTATACAGATGACATCAGAGCCACCAACAGCATGCTCTACATTGCGCTGTCGGTCATCTTCCTGCTCTTGCTCGGAGTGGGACTTAGCAGTCTGTTCATCCGTAAGAAGAACAAACTTCTGAAACAGAAGAAAGACGAAATCACGGCTACATCGGCAAAAATGGAAGTTCTCAACAGCCAGTTGCACCTCATCAACGACGAACTGAAGGACACCAACCAGAAGCGCGAGAGACTGATAAAGGTGTATATTGACCTGTGCTATAAGAACATAGAGAGAAACAGCAAACTGCGCACCTTGGCAGTTAGAAAGATCAAGGCCAACCAGAGTAAGGAGCTGCTGAGCCTCCTTTCTTCCTCAACCAATACAGAGAAAGAGAACAAGGAGTTTCTGACGGAATTTGACAAGGCATTTCTGTCTCTGTACCCAACTTTTATAACCGAGCTGAACAAGCAGCTTACAGAATCGTCACACATCCAGCTGAAAGAGAATGGAGAAATGCCCCCTATCCTCCGTGTGTGCGCCCTGTTAAGATTAGGCATCACCGAAAGTTCAAAGATAGCCGGCATCCTGTCTTATTCGCCACAAACCGTATACAACTACCGTTCCCTGCTCAAGAACAATGCCATCGACAAGGAGCACTTCGAAGAAAATGTGCTCAGACTCTGCATGGTTATCGCAGACTGATGGGAGATTAAGAATACGGCACAAATATCCGAAACAGATAGCTGCCAATGCTTTCTTCCGAAAAAATGGAGCTGATTTGCCAAAGTAACATCTTTGTCGCAGCTTCGTCAATGCCTTTCAACCTCATTGCAACCCCAGTGTAATATAACCACCGTACCTTTGCAACCGAAATCAAACGATATAGGTTATGAATGCTAAAAGGGGAATTATTGTATTAGGATTGCTCTCAGCGGCTAGCATGCCAACGTGGGCGCAACAGATTAAGGGTGTCGTAATCGACCAGAAATCGAAAGAGACACTCATCGGTGCAGTCGTCACTGTGGATGGAACCAACGTGAAGGCTATCACCAACATCGACGGAAACTTCCAGATCGATGGATTGGATAAAGAAAAGAAATATACACTATATATAAATTATGTAGGATATAAGACTCAAAAAATTGACGGGGTTCAGGCGAAGGACGCAGACCAGGTGATCGCGCTGCAACCTGATGAACAGCAGCTGAAGGAGGTGACCGTTACCGCAGTGGAAAGGCGTAATACGGATGCGGCAATGATACAGGTGGCCAAAAACAGTCCCGTCATCGTGAGTAATGTTTCGGCACAGGAAATATCCAGAACTCAGGATACGAATGCGGGTGAGGTGATACGCCGAGTGCCAGGCGTGAGCCTCATCGACGATAAATTCGTGATGGTTCGTGGCTTGTCGCAGCGTTATAACAATGTGTGGGTGAACGGAGGAGCAGTGCCTAGTTCTGAGGCTGATTCCAGAGCATTCTCCTTCGACATCATCCCAAGTTCGCAGATTGACAACCTTACCATCGTGAAGTCGCCAACGGCTGAATATCCCGCAGACTACTCGGGCGGTTTCATCATCGTCAACACCAAGGAGATTCCGGCAGAAAACAGTTTCAACATCGCCGTGGGCGGAAACTGGAATACATCTTCTGCCTTTCAGAATTTTTCTTACTCGAAAGGTTCCGGAACAGATTTCCTGGGTTTCGACAATGGACTGAGAAACCTGAATGGAGGCATCCATGCTGCCTTGAATCCGCAGCTCAATGCCAACGGAAAACCGGTGGGCGATTATGCTACTTCGCTCCTGGGAAATGGGCTTAACAACGATTGGCTCGTGAAGAACAGGAAGCCTTTGGGCGACTTGAAACTGGCGGCCAGCCTGAACCAGCGCTGGATGCTCGGCGGAAGAACACTCGGCATGCTCGCTGCTTTGAACTATACCAACGAATACCGCACCTACGAGAACATGGAGAACAACCTCTATGGCATCTATGATGCGGCAAATGACAAGCCGAACTATCTCCGTCACTCTGTTGACGACCAGTATAATAATAATGTGAGACTCGGAGCGATGCTCAACTTCACCTTCCTTTCCAAGGACGGCAATCACAAGTATCAGCTCAAAAACATCTTCAACCAGTTGGCTACCAGCCGATATACCTGGCGTGATGGCGTGAGTGCCCAGTCGAACCTGGAGCGAAGCGCAGAGTATTACTACCGCAGTCGAACTACATATAACGGTCAGCTTACCGGCAAGCACACCTTCACTAGCGATGCCCTTGACTGGAGTATCGGGTATGCGTATGCCAACCGTCATTTGCCTGACCGTCGTAGATACCTCATCGACGATGCTCTTGAATCGGGCGTTTATGCCCTGAGCACCGGCAACGACATATCCCGCGAGTGGACTCAACTCGACGAACACATTCTCTCTCTTGGTGTAAATGACAAGCACCACTTCAAGTTTGGCAACTTTGAGCCAGACTTGCAGGTGGGTGCCTATGGGGAGTATCGCAGCCGAGAATACCAGACCCGCAACTTTATCTACAACTGGAATGTTTCAGATAACAACATGCCATCCGACTTCCGCCACAGCGACATCCCAACCCTGCTCTCCAGCGAGGCAAACATGGGTTACGACAAGCTGTATCTTCTGGAGGAAAAGCAGATGCGCAATAACTACCGCGGACACAACACCTTAGGCGCCGGATACCTGGCGTTGTCTCTCCCCTTTGGCAAACTCGGCATCCACGCCGGTGTCCGCTTCGAGCATAATGATATGGAACTCATCTCCAATTCCCGTGACTACGAGAAGAGTGAATCAAGCCGTCATTACAAGACCGATGATGTTTTTCCATCTCTCAATACAACATATAAGATCAACGACCAGCACCAGGTGCGACTTTCGTATGGCCGCAGTATTAACCGCCCAGAATTCCGTGAAGTATCGTCGTCGGTGTATTACGACTTCGACCTTGCCAGCAATGTGCAGGGAAACACTGAGTTGAAGAACTGTTATGTCGATAACCTCGACCTGCGATATGAGTGGTATCCATCCCGTGGAGAGCTCATTTCGCTGGCAGTCTTCTACAAGCACTTCGATTCTCCTATCGAGTGGACCTATACGGTGGCTGGTGGCACTGACTTGATTTACTCTTACAAGAATGCAAAGAGTGCCAACAACTATGGTGTGGAGCTGGATATCAGAAAGAATCTCGGATTCATAGGATTGAAGGATTTCAGTTGGTCGTTTAACGGTGCCCTCATCAAGAGCAAGGTTCAGTTTGAGAAGGGAGCGAAGGAAGAAGACAGACCGATGCAGGGTCAGTCGCCATACCTTATCAACACCGGCATCTTCTATAAGAATGCGCCATTAAAGATGGATATCGCCCTGCTCTACAACCGCATAGGCAAGCGAATCATCGGTGTGGGCAGAAGCGAGGGGAGCACAGGCGATGACTCCAATTCCCGAGTGCCTCACAGCTACGAGATGCCTCGCAACACCATCGATTTCTCGCTGGCTAAGAAATTCGGCGAGCATCTGGAACTGAAGCTCAACGTAAGAGATCTTCTTGCTGAAAAGATATATTACAAGCAGTTTGCTGATGTAACGTATAGCGACGGAAGCAAGAAGGAAGTAGAAGAAATAGCAAGATGCTACAAGCCGGGTAGAAACATCGGTTTGCAGGCAATCTATAAATTTTAGAGACTATCCGTAGAATTTCAAGAAAGATAATAATAGATGTTTGTTTAATAAAACAGGAAACAATGATGAACAAGATGTATTTTTTAGGATGCATGGGCATCCTCGCAGCATCTGCCATGTTGAGCAGCTGCAGCAGTGACAATGACGATCCAACTCCTTCTCCAAATCCTGGATCAGAAGTAGTTTACAAGTGGACAACCAATGGCGGCTTGAAGGCTTGCGACCACATCCTCTTCGGAACAGATGACAAGGAAAACGCCAACGGAACACAGATTGGCAACGGCGACCAGGAATTCGTTTTCACAGGCAAGCAGACTTTGAAGAAAGGCACTTATCTCCTCAAGGGATGGGTATATATTGCAGATGGTGCTGAGCTTACCATCGAACCGGGAACGATTATCAAGGGCGACAAGCAAACCAAGGCGGCACTCATCGCAGAGCGTGGCGGCAAGCTCATCGCCAAGGGTACAGCCACAGAGCCTATCGTCTTTACATCTGAAGAGGCTGCCGGCAGCAGAAAGCCTGGCGACTGGGGTGGCATCATTCTCTGCGGCAAGGCTAAGAACAACCAGACTGAGCAGCAGATAGAGGGTGGTCCTCGTACCAAGCATGGTGGCGCAGATGATGCTGACAACTCAGGAGCCTTGAGTTATGTACGCATCGAGTTTGCCGGTTATCCATTCCAGAAGGATAAGGAGATTAATGGTTTGACTCTCGGTTCTGTAGGTTCAGGCACAGAGATTGACCACGTTCAGGTATCTTATTCCAATGATGATTCCTTCGAGTGGTTTGGCGGTACAGTAAACTGCAAGTATCTCGTAGCCTACAAGGGCTGGGATGATGATTTCGATACAGATAACGGTTTCTCAGGAAAGGTGCAGTATGGTCTTTCTCTGCGCGACAGCAAGATAGCCGACACCTCTCAGAGCAACGGTTTCGAGAGCGACAACTGCGCCGATGGTGCTACCGTAGATCCTCGTACCAAGGCAACCTTCTCTAACATCACCTTTGTAGGTCCTAAGGTATTGGATGATAAGTTCCAGAACACCACAGATTATATTACTGCCGGAGCATACAATCCAAACAACGGTTCAGCTCTCGGCAAGTTCCAGTCAGCCATGCAGATTCGCCGTTCTTCTAACCTAAACTGCATCAACTCAGTGGCCTTAGGCTGGCCTATCGGTTTGATTGTTGATGGTGAGAAGGGTGAAACCGTGAAGAATGCCAAGGAAGGCAAATTCAAGCTTCAGAATGTATATTTCGCAGGTATGGATGCCGTTGGTACTGATGCCAACAAGAAGTATGAGGATTACCTCTATGATGCAGCCAACAAGAAGGATCTCGACAAGAATCAGAAGTCATACAGCAATACCTTCTTCTTCTCAGAGCCAAGCAACAAGTATTTTGACAGTTGGGCTTCATTGGTTGGCGCAGACGGTTATACTCCTATCGCCGGCAGTCCGTTGCTCGGAGCCGCAAGTTTCGCCGGCTGGACAGGTTTCGACACCGTAACCTACATCGGAGCCTTCGATGGCAGCAACAACTGGATGAGCGGTTGGACCAACTTTGACCCTCAGAATGCAAAGTACTAGAAAAAGATTAGTACCGGAATAAGAATTAGAATCGCTAATTTCTATTTTGACTATAAGGCTTTCTTTTATTGGAGCATGGCGCAGTGATTTGCGCCATGCTTTTTTTGTTGGGTTATAGAGGGAAACGTTGATGTCCTGAAACAGGACTTCAATCTTCATTTATCTTAATCCATGAACTTTATCATGTCCTGGCGTCTTGGCTTTGCCTCCGGCGATTCGTCAGGATAACCCAGGGCGATGCAGTAGAGCAGCTTATAATTCTTAGAGAATGCCATGCGGTCGAGGTAAGGCTTGGCCGACGGAGAATCCAGTATCCAACGGGCAGAACTGCCCAGGCAGCAGGAACCGATGCCCCTTGACCATGCTGCAAGAATGATGTTCTCGCCAAGCAAACCGCAATCAATCTGCGCCATATCATAAGTAGTATCGTAGGCGATGCAAACCACGCATGGAGCATTCACAAAGATGTTCTTGAAGCTCTTGCGCTCTGCTATCTTAGGATTATCCTTTACCACGGCTTGGGTGATTGAATCGATGAGAGCAGGAGAATCTATCACTCTGATTTCGTACGACTGCAGGTTCTGCCCGTTTGGCGCATGGATGCCGCATTTCAGAATCTCGTTCAGGGTATCGCGGCTGATGACGGAATCCTTGTAAGCACGGATGCTTCTGCGACTCATCATCAAATCGGTTACTACACTTGCAGAGTCAACGCTGGTCATTGCCTCCGGCTGTCTGTTCTCATTGCAGGCAGTCAACATCAGTGCAGCTGCCAATCCTAAAAATATCTTCTTCATATTATTCACTGTATGATTAAACTTCATATTATTCATTGTATGATTAAATCTATATTTCAATTAGTATATACCCATGTAGCACTATTAGTATTTATCCATGTAGCGTTATTAGTACATACCGTGCAAAGATAGCAACAAACATTGATATCCAAGAAGATACGTTATGATTTTTAAGAGTTTTTATCGGTCTCTCTGCCATTCTTTTAACATATATCATAGCCAAACATTTTCCACCTATTTTGCTAGAATTTCCCAAAAACTTCGTATCTTTGCAATGGCTTTATACAAGATAAGCTGTTTATAAAATCATCAAACGTAGAATTATGGAAAGAAAAAGTTATTCTATAGATATAAATCGCATTGCACAATATGCCATGTATGCATATTGCATTTTCGCATTGTTTTCGCTGGCATTTTCTGTTTGCAGACAAGCGGGCTTATCCTTCAGAACAAGTCCCATCCTGATTCCAATAAGTCCCATCCTGGTTACCATCAAGCAACTGGTCTTGCAGCTCGCCCCTATAGCTTTATGGGGAATATTCCGCTACACGCTACCGGCAGGCGTAAAATTGCTACGACGCTGCAGCGAGTTGATGGTACTTTACTATGTGCTCTCATTCATCCTGGGCCAATGCTTCAATCTTCATCTCGTAACGATGATGCAGAACGGACAGATAACACCCACGGCAACTATTCTTACCTGGATACAAAGCTCTATGGGATTGATTTCCGTCATCGCCTCCCTGATAGCCGGCTGCCATCTGTACAGCAAGCACAGAGGTAACATGCGCAAACTGGGCTTAGCCCTTATCCTGGTTTTCATGGTATGGCTGATATGCTCGAATCTACTCCCTGTAGCAGTGTTTTACCTGGCAGGTAACACCCAGCAGGCAGCCTTCACCTGCATGAATCTCATCAGTATGATAACAACGACATCGGCATATATATACGCTTACTACATGATGTATCGGGCGATAAACGACTGAAAAAAGTTATAAAAAACTCCGTTTCTGAGTTTTCAAGACATCAGGAACGGAGTTCAAACATTAATCCTCGAACAATTTATGAAATTCAACGGCATCCATAAATTGATAATTTGGATTATTTCCTACATTTCTTCTAAGCCTATTTAAATTGGAAGGAGTTGCAGCTTTCTTTGTCAGCAAAACATAGAAACTGTTATCAAAAGAATAGTTAGAAGTAACCATTGCCTTTGATTCACTAACCTTTTTTGCTATCTCCTTTGAATCCAAATTCCTGGTATTGCTTAGTCGGAATTTTGCATCGGCCAAAAGTAATCTCTTATCATTCACATGCAATAGCATATCTGCAGAAGATTTCTTATCAGCATGATGTTTTTGAGAAATTCGTCTCTGAACATCATCAAGTTCTATTGCCTTATCTGTGTCAGAGAAAAGATTTTCTGAATTTGGGCATTCCTCCTGCTTCATCAAATGATGCAAGCCGACTAAATCTTTTGCTGTCCAACAATCAATCTTGATTCCCTGATAATTGCCAATCTTAAATTTCGCCATAGTTCTCTACGTATTTCTGAAGAGTATCAAAAGATTTATTGAATGATTCAAATACAGGTTCGATGTCACAGCCCAAATTCTTATAGTAGAACGAATCTGTACCTTCACTTTGCTCTGTCAGATAAAAACGAGTAGTATTCAACAAGCCCTCTTTTTCAGAGATATACCTGATAGCCGATACCATATCGGGATTGTGACTCGTGATGAGTATCTTGGTTCCAAATGTTTTGTTGATGCGAACAAGAAGATGCGCCAACTCAACCACCCATTGTGGATGAAGATTTGTTTCAGGCTCATCAATCTCCAACAAAGTGTTTTCTGTCAGCCACCCGTTTTCTATCAGACGAAGCATATAAACCAGCGGTTTGAATCCCGATGCTATATCTTCAATTCTAATATCCTTACCATTGTTGCTGTGATAAACTAAATCAACAGCATCGAAATTTTCCTTTTCTACAATAGAACCATCTATCATTTTATTAATAGAATGAAGTAATTCCTGTTTGCCGGTAATCTCACTTCCTTTTTCATTTACATGAACCACTTTATGTGCCAAGGAAGTCATCAGAACCCTATCTGATTGACGAAGAGAAATAGCTGCTGGTGTTCCTATATATATGGCATTATTTAAACTATATATCTTTCCAAGTCTATCAACAAGCAATTCCACTTCATCTTCCTTAAAGCTTATGCTGGCAGGAAAGCCATCCTTTTCCCGATATACAGAAGCGATTTTCTCTTTCAAGTAACTGATGGGACGATTTTTTTTGTTGTTTTCATATTTCTGAAGATATTCAGAAAACAGCTGAATGGAATTTCGTTCTATATCCTCATGAACATGATTTTGTTCAGTAATCCCAAAAAGATTAAGCACTCGACGCACCTGCTGAGGATTCTGCTCTTTCTGAAGGAAGTTAACCAGCATGTCATCAAGTGAACCAATCGCTCTTTTATAATAAAAATCGAGCTTCTCCACACCACCATTACTCAATGTTACCATTGTCATTAATGATAAGGTATGGTCAAAAAATCGTTTTTTATCATCATCCAGATAATTTGAGATATCATCCAGCGCAGTAGAATATTTCTCTAATGATTTGATACAATACTGCGTTAAATTAACATTTAATCGTCTGTAAATCAATAACTTATATTAAG
>ENA-OPDD01000010-OPDD01000010.1-human-gut-metagenome-genome-assembly--contig:-NODE-10-length-141381-cov-6.775222_pt1 | contig 141381 bp, 156 predicted proteins | sample MGYA00241574_ERZ501499 | MGnify/ENA primary metagenome ERZ501499 (study PRJEB25962, sample SAMEA2042576) | human gut metagenome | biome: human gut; feature: human-associated habitat; material: faeces...
CGCTGACCCTCTGCTTGTAAGGCAGATGCTCTCCCAACTGAGCTAAACCTCCATGTTTTTTTCGCCGCAAACTCGTTTGCGCTCATTTATATTACCAAAGGATATTTGGGATGTCAACGGAATTTTTAATTTTTTTTATAAAATTTTCAAATTTCAATTCAAGATCCTTTATATAAAGCTTTTTTATTGTTTTATTATTTATTCTTTTTTGCTCCTCAAACAAATATCCATTATGCACAACATACATTTTTGACAAAATCACTGAATATTTTTTACCAAACACAATCTTTTCTTGGATACAATCCAATCGTTTAATCAATTCAAAATCTGAAACATAATGAATATATGTATTATAATACTGACAATACTCTTTCAATTGGTTCGGCTCATCTGGAAAAACAATATATACAGGAATACCTGCTTTTTGAAACGTTGGACTCCACAACAAAAATAAATCATGATAGCCTAAAGTTTTTTCTAACTCAATAGAGTCCAGCACCACCAAAAGCGATGTATCCTTTATATTCGGTATTTGGATTTTTTCAATTTCGTTCATTTATATATGTAGGAATGCATACATATTGTATCACAATTTAACCTGGTGTAAAATATAGGCATATATTAGGAGGGGTTACATGATTCAAATGGGAATTGATTTGGGTACAAACTACATCCGGCTTTGTACACAAGAAGATGGTCTACTATATAATGAACCATGCATGGTTGCGCTTGATGGGCAAAATCATGTTTTAGGCATTGGCGAAGACGCTAAGGATTTAATTGGATCCATGGATCCAAATATTAAAGTAATATCTCCTTTACGTGAAAATCCAATTAACTTTGACGTTCTAGACATACTCCTAGAACAACTACTATATGAACACAAAGCTTTTCGTATGTTTCAAAAAACAGTTTTGTTGGTCAGCTATCCAACTAGTTTCAGTAAAGAATCATGCGACATATTGAAAGAACACCTTGAAGATTTAGGTGCTTACCGCGTTTATTTTGAACAAGAAATCTGGATTGCTGCTATTGGCGCAAAACTCGATTTATTTTTACCCGTTGCTAGCTGTGTATTAAATATTGGTTCTTCAAACTGCGATATTGCAATCTTCCAAAACGGCAAGATGATCAAAAAATCTCGTTGCAACGTATCTGGAAGTACAATCAACATCGCCATTAAAAACTGGCTATTTAAATCCTACAACATGAATGTATCAACAAAGCAAGTTGAAAAAATCAAGCGTAAGATTGGACAGGTTAATATTCAGCAAAATCCCAAAAGTCTTGAAGTTGTTGGCATGGACCAAAATAGTCATATACTAAAATCCGCAATCATTAACGAAAATCAAATAGTTGGAATCCTAACACCCTTAGTACAACAATGGGCCAACTGGATTCTACAATTTTTATCTAGCTTGCCAATCACAATGCAGCAAGATGTAAAAACTCGCGGAATCATATGTTGTGGTGGATCCATGTTATTGAATGGACTACCTTCCTATCTACAAAACACAATAGGATGTCCAATCTTTGTCACAGACGATCCAATCAATACAGTTTCTGCAGGATTAATGATTCTTTTGTCCCGCATGGAAGATTAAGCTCAATTTAAGGAAAATCATTTAACATTAAACCGCAAACAGCAGAACACTTATTCATATCCTATTCCCTTTTCTCTTAATGCTGTTTCAAAAGCTCCCAATGGGAGTTTTTCTTTTTGTGTGATATAATTTGTTCCATTAGGAGGATCTTTATGAACAAAAATATCGTATCATCAATCTTATATTTAATCGCAGCCATCTGCTTATTTATATTCGCCTATAACCTGACTTATACATTCCTATATATAGGTATCTTATTTTTAGCCATCGCAGCAATCTATTCAAAGAAGGTTAAAAAATAATGAAAAGAAAAAACAGCAACAACACATGCCTATTTACAATCTGTATTGCCTTAATAGCTGTAGTATTCGGATTCGTATCCTTTATACCAGTAAATATAGAATTTATTAAGCCATTCATCGTATATTTTGATCCAACCAAATTGTTATCAAACTTACCATTATGGATCTTCACAAACTGCATTATCGCACTTTATTCACATTCTGAAAAAACATCTATGTTAAACACAACCCTATTCAACATTGTTTGCTTTGTAAGTTATTCACTATTCTCAACGATACTTGCACACACAATGCCAAAAGATATGTTTCTAACATGGATACTATTCACTTTAATTTGGACAATATTTAGTTATTTAGTATGGTCAGCCAATCGACAAGATACGAAAGGATGGATTCTTTCAACCATTCTTTTAGCCATACTATTTAGCACATGCTTCACGTATACAGATAACACAATATCCAGTACGACCATTTTAAATTTTTTACTCTATGTATTCCTTGTAGTAGTCCTATATAAAGGAACAAAAGAAACATTGATCATTGTGATTTTGTCTATTATTTTAGCCTTGATTCTTAGTAAAATAAAAATTCAAATAATTTTTACAAAAAGTGCTTGCATTTATTTTAACTCGGTGCTATTATAAATAGGCACTTACGGAGGTTTAGCTCAGTTGGGAGAGCATCTGCCTTACAAGCAGAGGGTCAGCGGTTCGAGTCCGTTAACCTCCACCATTTAAATGCCGACTTAGCTCAATTGGTAGAGCAACTGACTTGTAATCAGTAGGTTGTGGGTTCAATTCCTATAGTCGGCACCACTTGTGACCCGTTAGCTCAGTTGGTAGAGCATTTGACTTTTAATCAAAGGGTCGGGCGTTCGAATCGCCCACGGGTCACCACTTATATTTGCAGGTGTAGTTCAATGGTAGAACTTCAGCCTTCCAAGCTGACTACGTGAGTTCGATTCTCATCACCTGCTCCATGTAAAAATCTACTCGCAAGCGCGAGTTTTTTTTTGTATCTAAAATGCCAAGGATTAATCCTTGGCACTTTTTATAAATTCATATATATCCTCGTAAATTATTTGATTCTCTTTTTCATTTAAGATTTCATGTTTTAAAGTCGGATACAATTTACTAGATACATTCTTATATCCAACACCCATTAAAAATTGTTTCAATTGTTCAAATTTATCCTTACCCTGAATGACCGGATCTTCTTGACCTGCAATCATAAATATATGTAAGTTTTCATTAGTGACATTCCATCCTTTTTTATCAAAAGCTTTGATCATCAATTGAAATAAGTTAATAAAACCATTCGTTGTAAATAAGAATCCACACAATTCATCTGCTTCATATTGCTCTACATTCTCAACACATTTACTCAACCAACGATTACCCGATTCATATCCTGCAAAAGCCATCCTATTCAATAAGCCATTACCTTTCTTCTCCTTATAGAAAGGCTTTAATATTTTTGCCAATGCCAAACCTAGACTTGCCGCCGAATTTTCAGTAGGAGGACCACACAAAATCAGTTGATCAATATATGCATCATATTTCTTTAAGTAACAACGAGCCACTAAAGTCCCCATACTGTGACTAAATAACGTTACCTCTAATCCAGGATACATTTCACGTACATATTCCGTAACCTGGAATAAATCCTCCACAATATAATCCGCATTTTCAGTATAGAAATATCCATAATCATTTTTTGATTTCACGCTACTTCCATGACCTCTATGATCATGAATCACACAAATATAGCCACGATCATTTAAATATCGCATGAAGTCAAAATAACGCTCTTTATGCTCGGCCATACCATGCGAAAACTGTACGATTCCTTTTGGATTCTTGCACTCCATAATCGCAATCTCTAATTTTAACCCATCTTGTTTTGATGTTATTTTCTTAATTATCATATTATAGTACCTACATATCTTTCTTGTACTCATTGTATCAAATATATAATTATCGAAACTATACAAAAACAAAAAAAAGACCATTTTTTAAAATGGTCCAACTAGTTTTCACTAATTTCTACTTTTACTTTGTGATCCGCTTCCACATCAAAAGTGATTTTTGCGAAGTCATCTAAATGATTTGTGACAATATTATGAACCTGATCAAATACTTCGTCCTCTTTTTCTTCAGACTTGCAATCATATTCAATAGATGTAACTGTGTGTTTTTTAATTTTTACATCTTTTAATTCTTCTAACATTGATTTCATAATTATCTACCTCGATATAAGTCTATCACTTATTAAATCCAGTTGTCAAATTTATGCATGAAGCCAATCTACCCTATGATAATAAATAAAGAACGTGATACTTGATAAAGACCAAGTAATTGGATAAATCCAATATACACACCAAATATTATGCACTAAAGCCCCCATGATTGTAAGACCTGTAACACGCACAAAACACCAACAAACCATCATTACAATCATTGGAACCATTGACTTCCCAGCTCCTCTTAAAATAGCCGACACACAATGTGAATACGCTAATAAACAAAAGAAGAAAGCACTCGTTTGTCCACGCAAAGTACCAAAATGAATAACTTCAGGTGTTGCGTCAAAGGCTGCAACAAACTGAGGACTAAAAACAAAGATGATTACACCAATAATTTCTGCCAAAGTCATCGAACAAATCATACCAAACTTAGCACCCTTTAAAACACGATCATATTGGCGAGCCCCTAAATTCTGTCCGACAAACGTTGTAAGCGCCATTGTAAAGCTGGTAATCGGCAAGAACGCAAATCCTTCAATCTTAGAATAAGCTCCACATCCAGCCATCGCCATATCCCCAAAAGAGTTGATATTCGATTGAACTACAACATTCGCTAGACCAATAATTGAATTCTGAAATCCACTTGGCAAACCATACTTCAAAATCTCACCTAAAAGCTCTTTATGAATTTTTACTTTAGAAGGAACAATACGATGCGTTCCCTTTGTCGTCAACAATAAATAGAGACAAAGACCTGCTGAAATATATTGCGAAATAATCGTAGCTAAAGCAGCCGATCCAACTCCCATCTTAAGTACCGCAATAAAGAATAAGTCTAAGACAATATTCACTACACTTGATACAATCAAATAATATAACGAATGCTTACTATCTCCTACAGCCTGCAATATTCCTACAAAAAAGTTATACATTATCGATCCAAAAGAACCTAAAAAATATATTTTAAAATAAGTTACCGAAGCTGCCATCACACTATCTGGAGTTCCCATCCAACGAAGCAATGTAGGTGTAAAGAAAACACCAATAAGTGTCATAATAAAACTTACAATCAATCCAAACGCAACCGTTGTATGAATCGCATTTTGCATACGCTCTATTTCTCTTGCGCCAAAATAACGCGAAATGACTACACCTGCACCAATCGCAACCCCATTAAAGAAGCCAATCATCAAGAATATAATGTTTCCACTTGAACTCACCGCCGCAAGTGCCTGACTCCCCAAAAAGTTTCCAACAATTAAGGAATCCACTGTATTGTATAATTGCTGAAATAAATTCCCTAATAAAATAGGTAACGCAAAGAAAACCATCTGTTTAGGAATCGATCCAGATGTCATTAACTTTTGTCCTTGTGCCAACCCTAACACCTCCTACACTACTAAAAGAAAAGGAAGCTTAAACTTCCTTGTAAAAACTTTGTAGATGACTACAAGAAGCATCAAACTGTTCTTTTTCTTCTTTTGTCATTTCAATCTCAACAACCTCTTTGACACCTGTCGCATCTAAAATAGCCGGTACACTTGTGAATACACCATCTTGTCCATATTGACCATCTAAATACGTAGAAATAGGAAGTACTACGGATTCATTAAACATCAATGCACGAACAATACGTGTTGTACTTGCGGCAATACCATAACATGTATTTCCTTTACGATTGAAGATTTCCCAACCATCTTTCTTTACCGATTCATGAATACTTTCAAACATCCCCTCATTCATGCGTGTTGGATTATCTTTAATGATTTGGTAAATGTCTTTACCACCCACACGAACTGTACTCCATGGAATCATTTCACTATCCCCATGTTCACCTAAAACATAAGCATGAATACTCTTTGGATCTACATCAATACAATCAGCAATATGACATTGTAAACGAGCTGAATCTAATAACGTTCCTGAACCAATGATTTGATTTGCTGGTAAACCAGAAACCTTATAAGCCACATAAGTCATAATATCGACTGGATTTGAAACAACTACGATAAATCCATTAAATCCATTTTCTATAGCACTCGAAACAATACTTGTAACAATCTTAGAGCTTGATTTTAAAGCCACTAAACGATCGTTTTCCTTACCCATTGGAGCACTTGCGGTAATAACCAAAACATCTGCATCTTTGCAGTCTGTATAATCTCCCAATTTAATTTCCATATTACGATTCATAAAGGCAATACTATGAATCATATCTAATGTTTCACCTTTAGCCCTTTCTGTATTCATATCAATTAATACAATTTCATCGCAAATTCCTTGATTGATCATACAAAAAGCTGTACTTGCACCTACATTTCCTGCACCAACAATTACTACTTTTCTCTTTTTAATCATAATGGCTCCTCCTACAAAAATTTAGAGATATATCCCTGTATAAATATTACCAAAATAATAACAGGAATGATATATGAAACATAGAAACCAACTTGTTTAGGAAAAGAAATTCCCTCTCCGCAATTGGCTTCCTTTAAAAAGTTTTTAAATCCCCATCCATATTTAGATGTACAAAACAATACATAGCAAAGTGATCCTAAAGGTAATAGATTATTCGATACAATAAAATCTTCTAAATCTTGAATGGTTGAACCAGCACCTAAAGGTTGAACAAAAGACAATACATTAAATCCTAATGCACATGGTAAAGATAACACAAAAACAAGCACAAAACTTACTTTGATTGTTTTTGAATGAGACCATCCTGTCCATTCCATTGTCATTGTAATGATATTTTCAAATACCGCAATAATTGTAGTTAATGCGGCAAAACTCAAAAACAAAAAGAACAAAGCACCCCAAATATTTCCAAACTGCATATTCGCAAAGATATTAGGTAATGTCTGGAAAATCAATCCAGGCCCTTGCCCAGGATCCACATTATACGCAAAACAAGCAGGAATCACGATGAAGCCTGCAACCAATGCAACAAATGTATCTAAACACACAACCGTAATGGCCTCAGATGTTAACTTCTTACTTTTATCAATGTAACTTCCAAATATCGCAATAGCACCAATACCTAAACTCAAAGTAAAGAAAGCTTGGCCCATGGCCGCAAATACGACATCCGATACATTTTGCATCTTTGAAAAATCAGGCAACAAGTAAAACTTTACGCCCTCCATAGCCCCTGGCAAAATGAGTGAACGAACAGCTAGCACAAGCATCAACACCAATAAACACAACATCATATACTTTGATACTTTTTCCACACCATTCTGCAAGCCTTTTGAACAAATGAAAAAACCAATACAAACAACTAGAAACATCATACCTACTTGAATCAAGGGATTTGACAACATTAAACCAAATTCATTATTAATTTGACCCACATTTAATCCATTAAAATCACCCATCAACATTTTGTAGCAATAATAAAACAACCATCCACAAACCGAAGTATAAAACATCATCAGTATGTAATTTCCTGCCATTGCCACATACTTCATAAAATGCCACTTTGTTCCTTTTGGCTCTAACACATCAAAAGATAGGGCTGCACTTTTTTGACTTGCACGTCCTACCGAATACTCCATAACCATAACTGGCAATCCTAATATGACTAGAAAAAATAAATAAATCAAGACAAATGCAGCACCTCCATATTGCCCTACAATATATGGAAAGCGCCAAACATTGCCAATTCCTATTGCACATCCTGCGCTAATTAAAATAAATCCTAAACGATTTGAAAACCTATCTCTCATTTTTCCAACTCCCTATAAAAACAATCTAAACATCCTATATATTTACCATTCCAAGGTTTCATTCTTCCACAATAATGTATGATAACACTATTCTTTTTCACCCAATCAAGATCTATCCTACTTCTTGGATTTCTTAGATTATAGAAATTCATCATTCTCTCACTCAAATTATATTTACGATAATCTACTAGTTTTGTCTTATCTCCATATAATGCCGTCAATACATCTTGATCAAAAAGTACAAGATTTTTCTTATATGCATTCACATAATTTAAAATATCTTGCATATTTAATTGCTTACGCAATAATTCTAAATTCATCAACAAGACCCCAGTATTGATATATGGCACATCTTCTTTTAGCCCTAATCTTTTCGCATTTAAATGCGTCATACGCTCATTTACATGACTCGAAGCGATATAAAGATTACTTTCAAAATCCATGTTATACAATTCCCTTAAACTTTGAATCACAACAATATCCACATCCAAGTAAAGAATTCGATCCAATGTCTTAGGCAACAAATCTGAAGCGAATAATCGATAATAAATTTCTAGAGGATATCGAGATGAAATAGGAAACCCCTTAAATTCTTCTTCCTTTACTTCTATAAAATGAAAAGTACATTCCAAAAAAGAACGTCTTAAATCATCCATGTGTTTTTGATTTAAGTCATGATGCAAAATATAGAAATCAATATTTTTGTCAAACCGAATGATGGAACGTATACATGTCTTTGTCAAATCTATGAATTTTGCGTTAATTGAAAATAGAATGTTCATAAAATGATTTTATCACAAAATAAATTGAAAATCTTTTCATATTTTGTGATACAATACTTACATTAAGGAGATGATGATATGAAACTTATTATACCTGAAAACTACGATCCAGTATTAACTGTTAGAGAGACACAAGAAGCTATTAAATATATCCGTGATACATTTCAATATGAATTTGGTAAAGAATTAAATTTATCAAGAATTTCAGCACCCTTATATGTTACACAAAGTTCTGGTTTAAATGACAACTTAAATGGTACAGAAAAACCCGTATCTTTTACCATGAAAGAACTTCCTGGTGAACAAATGGAAGTTGTGCACTCTTTAGCAAAATGGAAACGTATGGCTTTAAAGAAATATGGCTTTAAATTGCATGAAGGCTTATATACAAATATGAATGCCATTCGTAAAGATGAAGAATTAGATAACTTTCATTCTGCTTATGTCGATCAATGGGACTGGGAAAAAATTATTTCTAAAAATGAACGCACAAAAGAAACATTAGTAGAACATGTACGTACTATCTTTAAAGTCATCAAGCATATGGAACATGAAGTTTGGTACAAATACCCTCAGGCAGTTAATCATTTACCTGATGATATTTTCTTTATCACAACTCAGGAACTATTAGATATGTATCCAAATATGAACGCAAAAGAAAGAGAAAACGCCATCACAAAAGAACATGGCTGCGTATTTGTGATGCAAATTGGTGATAAATTATCAAACAATGAAAAACACGATGGTCGTGCTCCAGACTATGATGACTGGACACTAAATGGAGATATCCTATTCTGGTATGAACCACTACAAAGTGCTCTAGAAATATCTTCTATGGGAATTCGTGTGGATGAAGATACATTATTAGAACAATTGAAAAAAGAAAACTGTTTGGAAAGATGCGAATTACCTTTCCATAAAGCCATTCTAAATAAAGAATTACCATACACTTTAGGTGGAGGAATCGGTCAATCCAGACTATGTATGCTTCTACTAAAAAAAGCACATATCGGAGAAGTCCAGGCAAGCTTATGGCCTGAAGACATGGTCGATACATGCTTAAAAAATAATATTCAAATTTTGTAGGACAATTGTCCTACTTTTTTATTATCGTAGCATTGGAATTGGATATATAATTCTCATACTTTAAATCTGACAATTCACATCCATAAACTGAAATGTTTCCATCACAAACAGTGATAGATCCATCTGTATTTTCTTGGTATCCATCATATATATAGGCACCCGCAAACAATAGGCCATCCATTATGTTATGTTTAATATCAATATCATCACATATTACACTAACAGTACATTGATCTTTATTTGTGCTGCTTTTTAAATATGTGTAATACGCTCTACCTAAATCAAAATATTTTTCCATTTTTACTCCTAAAGAAAAGGAATAGGTATCTACCTACTCCTTATATTCTTATTCTTCAGATTGGATATCCATTGAATTATTGTCTGCAGTTTCTGCATCTTGTAGAATTGATTCTTCTACTGAAGCTTCTACACTATCCATCGTATCTCTATCATCAGAGCCAGATACTAGTTTGTCGAACTCTTCATCATGAACTTCTTTCATACGTGCAATACGTTTGTCACGAAGTTCTTTTGCCTTTTCTGCAACAATTAGATTTTGTGGACGATCTCCCTGGCATCCTGTACCTGCAGGAATCAGCTTACCAATAATAACATTTTCTTTCAAACCAATTAAGTGGTCAACTTTACCCTTAATAGTCGCATCTGTAAGAACCTTTGTAGTTTCCTGGAATGAAGCGGCTGATAAGAAAGAATCTGTTTCAACAGAAGACTTAGAAATACCTAATAATACAGGTTTGAATGTAGCAGGAGTTTTACCGCTTAACAATGCGTTACGATTGATTTTTGTGATGTTATTCAATGATAATTGAACACCAACATTTAAATCAGTATCTCCACTATCTACAACGATTACTTTCTTCATCATCTGTTTGATCATTACTTCCAAGTGCTTATCACTAATTTCGATACCTTGGCTTTGGTATACTTTCTTAACTTCCTTCAAGATATAGTCTTGAACTTCACGTACACCAGCAACACGTAATAATTCTTTTGGATCTAATGGACCTTCAGTCAACGCAACACCGGCTTCAATCTTTGCACCGACCTGAACCCATGGACGCATAGACTGGTTCGCGTTAATTTTATGAGAAACACTTTCGTGTTCGTTTGTGATAATAACTTCTTGGCGCATTGTTCCTTCAATACGTTCAATTGAAGTAATTTCACCTGAAATCTGAGCAATTACCGCAACACCTTTTGGACAACGAGCTTCGAACAATTCTTCAACACGAGGCAAACCTTGAGTGATATCTTCTGCACCGGCACCGGCAACACCACCTGTATGGAATGTACGCATTGTTAACTGTGTACCTGGTTCACCAATTGATTGAGCCGCCATGATACCAATAGCTTCACCAACTTCAACGTCTTTACCTGTAGCCATGTTACGTCCATAGCATTTACGACAAATACCTAAACGAGACTTACAAGTAAATACAGAACGGATATACATACCTGTAACACCAGCATCTACAATTTTCTTAGCAAGTTCATCAGTGATAAATTCATCACTCGCAATAATTAATTCACCTGTCTTTGGATCTGTTACATCTTGTTTAGAATAACGACCAACTAAACGATCTTGTAATGGTTCGATAACAGAGTTTGTTTTGCGATCCATTAATGTTTCGATCCAGTAACCCTTATCTGTACCACAATCGTCTTCTTTGATAATTACATCTTGGGCAACATCAACCAAACGACGAGTTAAGTAACCAGATTCGGCTGTCTTTAAGGCAGTATCTGTAAGACCTTTACGCACACCGTGAGTCGAGATAAAGAACTCACTTACGTTCAATCCTTCACGGAAACAAGAATAGATAGGAACTTCTATGATGGTTGGTACATATTCACCAGCACCAGCTTTAGCGTGACCAGGTTTTGCCATTAAACCACGCATACCAGCTAACTGAGTAAAGTTTGACGCGTTACCACGAGCACCAGAAGTCGCCATCATGTTGATTGGGTTTTTACGAGGCAAGTTTTTCATCAATGATGTTACGATCTTGTCTTTTTGATCATCCCACATCTTAGATAAGTGACGTTCCCATTCTTCCATTGTCAACATACCTTTACGTTGTAAGTGTTTCAACTGATCGGCTTTAACACGACCCTCATCGATATATTCATCTTTGTGAGGAGCCACTTCGATATCTGACAAGGCAACTGTAATACCAGCTACTGTTGAATATTCAAATCCTAAAGATTTGATTTGGTCAAGAATTTCAGCAGTTTGATCTGCATCATAACGTTTGAAGACTTCGGCAATAACTTTACCTAAATCTTTTTTCTTAACCGCATCAACTAAAGGCATAGCTTCGATGTATTCTTTAATGTTTTGTCCTGGAGCAATAAAGTATTTATCAGGAGTACTAATAAAGTTTTCTTTTGATACCTCATTAATATATGGGAAATCTTCAGGGAACATTGAGTTGAACACAATCTTACCAACTGTTGTAATTAAATAATCATTTTTATGTTTTTCATCAAACGATGTTTTATGCATATTGCATACAGGCAATGCGATACGAGTGTGAAGGTGAACTTGTTTCGACTGGTATGCCATCATAACTTCATCTTCATCTGTGTATACATGACCTTCACTTTCACCAAAACGGTGCCAGTGAGCTGCTTCTAATGGGCAGCCAACTTCTTCGTAGTGTTTAGCTTCTGCAAAGAATTCTTCTTTTGTTTCTTCCATTGTTAAATAGAAGTTACCCATAACCATATCCTGTCCTGGCGTAACGATAGGTTTACCATCTTTAGGACCTAAGATATTGTGAGAACCAAGCATCATAACTAATGCTTCAGCACGAGCTTCTTCTCCTAATGGAACGTGGATGGCCATCTGGTCACCATCGAAGTCAGCGTTGAACGCAGTACATACTAATGGGTGAAGACGCATTGCACGTCCTTCTACTAATTTAGGCAAGAAGGCCTGAATACCCAAACGGTGTAATGTAGGTGCACGGTTCATTAATACAGGATATCCGTCGATTACTGTTTCAACAACGTCCCAGATACGAGGATCACGACGTTCGATTAATTTTTCTGCATTTTTAGGATTTTGTGCTAATCCTTGGTTTACGATTTCATTAATGATAAATGGTTTAAACAAGTTAACTGCCATTTCACGTGGAATACCACATTGGTACATTTTCAAATCTGGTCCAACGGCAATTACAGAACGACCAGAGAAGTCAACACGCTTACCTAATAAGTTCTGACGGAAACGACCTTGTTTACCTTTTAATGAATGAGATAATGATTTTAATGCACGTCCACCAGCACCTGTAATTGGTTTTGAACGACGACCATTGTCAATTAAAGCATCTACAGATTCCTGTAACATACGCTTTTCGTTTTGAACGATAATATTTGGAGTACCCAAATCTAACAATTTACGTAAACGATTGTTACGAGTGATAACACGACGATATAAGTCGTTCAAATCACTTGTCGCAAAACGACCACCATCCAATTGAAGCATTGGACGTAAATCAGGTGGTATTACCGGAATGTTAGTCAGAATCATCCATTCTGGTAAGTTTTCACTATTACGGAATGCATTGATTGTATCCAAACGTTTGATTAATTTCTTACGTTTTTCACCTTGTGCTTTTTCAAGCGCATCCTGTACTTCTTGATATTCAGATTCTAAATCAACATCTTGTAATAAACGTAGTACAGCTTCAGCACCTGTTTGAGCTGTAAATCCTGTTGAACCATAAATAGCTTGGTTTTCACGGAATTCACGTTCAGAAAGAATTTGTTTATAAGCTAAACCAGATTCTTTTGGATCCGTAACAATATAGCTTACGAAATATACAACTTCTTCCAATTGTTTTGGTGTTACATCCAACAACAATGCCATACGGCTAGGAATACCACGTAAGTACCAAATATGAGCTACTGGTGCAGCTAAGTGGATGTGACCCATACGCTCACGTCTTACGCTTGCTTTTGTGATTTCTACACCACAACGGTCACATACGACACCTTTAAAACGTACTTTTTTATATTTACCACAAGCACATTCCCAGTCCTTAGTTGGACCGAAAATGCGTTCGCAGAATAAACCATCACGTTCTGCTTTTTGTGAACGATAGTTAATTGTCTCAGGCTTTGTTACTTCACCATGACTCCATTTTAAAATCGTTTCTGGACTCGCTAAGCGAACCTGAATCGAGGCAAAATTGTTAATACTCATATTTTATACTACGCCTCCTCTTCTTCGTTATTTTCTTCTTCAATATCGTCTACTAGCTCTTCCTTTTGTGTTTGTTCTGGTAAAGGTTGAGCTGGATGAACGTCCTGGTCATCATCATCTAATGTGATGTCAACCTCGTTATTGTTTTCATCTAACAAACGAATATCGATTGCTAAACCTTGTAATTCGTGCATCAATACACGGAATGATTCTGGAACACCTGGTTCTGGAATATCTTTACCTTTAATGATGGCTTCATAAGTCTTGATACGACCTTGAATATCATCCGATTTGATTGTCAAGATTTCTTGTAATGTGTGGGCAGCACCATATGCTTCCAATGCCCAAACTTCCATTTCTCCAAATCTCTGACCACCATTTTGAGCTTTACCACCCAATGGCTGCTGAGTAACTAAAGAATATGGACCAGTAGCACGAGCGTGTAGTTTATCGTCAACCATGTGGGCCAACTTGATCATGTACATTACACCGACACTAATACGTTCATCGAACGGTTGTCCAGTTTGTCCATCATATAATACCTGTTTTCCATCGACAGTCATGCTTGCTTCGCGCATTACATCTTGTAAGTCTTCATTTGATAAACCATCAAATACAGAAGTAGAGAATTTAACACCTAATTTACGAGCAGCGTAACCTAAGTGGATTTCTAAAATCTGTCCGATGTTCATACGTGAAGGTACACCGAATGGGTTCAACAAGATATCAACTGGATGTCCATCAGCCATAAATGGCATATCTTCGATAGGTAAAATCTTAGAGATGACACCTTTGTTACCGTGACGACCAGACATCTTATCACCTTCAGAAATCTTACGTTTCTGAACGATATATACTTTAACACGCATATTTACTCCAGGAGGAAGATCCGATCCATCTCCACGTTTAAATACACGAATAGAATGAACAATACCAGCACCACCATGAGGTACTTTCAATGAATTGTCACGAACTTCACGTGATTTTTCGCCAAAGATTGCTAATAATAGTTTTTCTTCAGGACTAACTTCACTTTGTCCTTTTGGAGTAACCTTACCAACTAAGATATCTCCTTCTTTAACTTCGGCACCAACCATGATGATACCATTTGAATCTAACTTACGAACTGCTGCTTCACCAACGTTAGGAATATCACGAGTGATTTCTTCTGGACCTAACTTAGTTTCACGACAGTCAATATCATATTCTTCTACGTGGATTGAAGTATATACATCATCACTAACCATACGTTCTGACATGATGATGGCATCCTCGTAGTTATATCCATGCCATGTTGTATATGCAATAACAACGTTTTGACCTAAAGCCAATTCTCCATTTTGCATACTTGGACCATCAGCTAAGATATCGCCTTTTTCAACCTTTTCACCAACATCTACAATTGGACGTTGGTTGATACAAGTGCTTGCGTTTGAACGAGCAAACTTACGTAACTGATAAGTGTGGTTTTCACCTTCATTATCTTTAACTACAATACGCAAACCATCTACATATTCAACTACACCATCTTGTTTTGCGACGATACCAACACCTGAGTCCTTAGCAATTTTATATTCAATACCAGTACCTACATAAGGTGAATGAGGAACTAATAATGGAACGGCCTGACGCTGCATGTTGGCACCCATTAAGGCACGAGACGCATCATCGTTTTCCAAGAATGGGACACAGGCAGTCGCTACAGATACGATCTGTTTTGGACTGACGTCGGCAAGTTCTACTTCGTTACGATCAGCGATGATAGTTTCACCAGCCTTACGAGCTACGACACGTTCATTTACTAAATGACCATCACGAACCTCATTGGCCTGTGCGATTACATAATCTGCTTCTTCATCAGCACTTAAGTAAACTGTATCTTCACTAACAGTACCATCCGCATTTACCTTACGGTAAGGCGTTTGAATAAATCCATATTCATTGATACGAGCATATGTAGTTAAGTTATTGATCAAACCGATGTTTGGCCCTTCAGGCGTTTCGATTGGACAGATACGACCATAGTGAGAGTTGTGAACGTCACGTACTTCGAAACTTGCACGATCACGACTGATACCACCTGGACCTAAGGCTGAAATACGACGTTTATTTGTCAATTCAGCTAGAGGGTTTTGTTGATCCATGAACTGTGATAACTGTGAACTAGAGAAGAATTCTTTAATTGCAGCTGTCAAAGGACGAATGTTTGTCAATTTTCTAGGAGTTAAGCTATCCATTTCTTGAATTGACATACGTTCTTTAACGACACGTTCCATACGAGATAAACCAATACGGAACTGGTTCTGAATCAATTCACCAACAGAACGAATACGACGGTTACCTAACATATCGATATCATCTGTTGTTCCTACACCTTCCATAACATTTAAGCTATATGAGAAGAATGCATACATATCTGAAACTGTAATTGTGTGTTTATTTGCGAATGGGTCATTTCCAGCAACACGGACTTCATCCCCATTATCGTCAATAATATATAATTCTTGGACACATGCACCAATCAACCATGCTGTGATATCTTCACTTAAAGCACGTTGTTTAACTTGTGTTTCAACATCACTATCGATGGCATCTGGAGTTACACCAACCATATAACGGTTCGCAACTAATTCCATATCTGCATCAACAATATCTTCACCTTGAGCATTTGTTAAACGTCCAAGAGCATATAAACGTTGACCATAGTTAAATACAGAATCCATATTTTCGGCTGTTAATTTAACTGGTTGTGCAAACAATCCTGCAAAAATATCAACATTTTCAACAACCTTTTGGATTGCTAAAACATCTTTTTCAGTTAATACTGTACCAGCATCTAAATAAGCATCTTCTGTTTCAACATCACTAGCTAATACACGACCAATTAATCCTGTAGTCCAGCTTGTTGGAATTGAAACGATATCTTCTTCATGGAATTCTGAGCGGAATGGATAAGCGACACAATAAGTACCCTTAGCCAATTCTTCACGTAATGCATTTCTTTCATCACGGTGAACCATAGTACCTTTTTCCATGAATACGTTGCCATTTACATCAACAATATCATGAGCAAGGCTCATACCATACATACGATCGATCGCATTTAATTTCTTACGTAATTTATAACGACCAGCTTTTGTCAAGTCATAACGACGGTGATCAAAGAATTTAGCTTGCATCAAAGTGATTGATCCATCTAATGTAGGGATTTCATCACTTCTTTGATTTTCATAGAAAGAAAGTAAAGCTTCCTGAGTTGTTTTTACTTTATCGTTCAATAAAGTGTTTTCAATTTCTTCATATTTACCGAAGAAAGCAGTATACAACAACAAATACATATTCATGTATTCGCGATCTTCTGCATCTGTAGCTACATCAGACCAGTTACGTCCCATTGCACGAAGGAATGTTTCCATCATTGATGTATCGTGAGTATCTTCGTTCACTCCGATATTCAAAGACATACCAATCGCCTTGAATAAAATACTGAATAATACTTTACGGCGACGGTCAATAGAAACATTAATTAAACGTCCGTTTGTAGTTTTCTTTTGTTCAGTCATGAACTCTAACCAAGTACCACGACTTGGAATTAATTCACAACTATAGTTTTGTTTACCAGTTTTTTCATCATAACTGTCCGCAAAATATGCTCCTGGAGAACGTACGATCTGACTAACGATTACACGTTCTGCACCATTGATGATGAATGTACCAGTTTCTGTCATTAAAGGGAAATCCCCTAAATATACTTCTTCACTCTTAGTTACAACTTCCCCAGTTTCTGAGTCTGTAACTTCCAATTCCATATCTGCATATAGAGGTGCTGCAAAGTTGCATTCTCTATACATAGATTCTTCTGCGTTATATTTTGGTTCTTCAAAATGATAACGAAGGAAATTTAAGCGAATGTTTTTTCCATAGTTTTCAATTGGATAGATTTCTTCAAATACTTCTTGGATACCTTGTTGCGTAAACCATTTAAATGAATCTGTCTGGATTTCGACAAGATTAGGTAACTCTAATTTACCACTAACCTTTGAGTAATCTCGGCGGGAAGATTTTTTTCCACACGAGACAATACGATATGCTTTGTTGTTGTCCATGCATGCCATCCTTTCGTTCGAATTTGTACTATACTAGGTGGTTTTCATCTGAAAACACACACTATTATGCAATTTATTATACTACTAGTAAAACCACCAAATGTCAATAAAAACTTGACAAAATTTAAAAAATGAGTTATAAATATTGCCTATCCTTTTTAAGCACCTGCACAAAGTAGGTGCTTTTTCATTTGTCCATTTTGACATCCCCTTTAATTGTGCATACAATATAAACGTTTAAAGGAGTTCCGAATGAAAAAATTTTTAACCCTAATTATAACTTGTTTTTTATCGCTTAGCCTTGCAGGATGTTCAAACTCAAAAAACAATGATGACATCCTTACATTCTTTGATGCATTAGGTAATACATTAAATCTAAAAAGTGTCCAAATCAATGGAACATTGGATATGAAAGATTCAAAAATGAATATTGATGCACAAATTCTTCAAAAAGAAGATCTACAAGTTGCTACTTCAATAGGTTTAGTTGCAGGCGATCATGTGAAAAATAATTTTTTAAACTTTTACATTAAAGATGGAAAAACATATTTAAATTCTATGGGTACAAAAACCCAAAGTACAGTCGATAAGATCGGACTTAAAAAGAATTCAAAATTAAATACATACAACCCATTTCTAGATTTAACTGACGATCAATTATGCGAATTATTTGATTCCTCTAAAAAAGAAAATGATACATATACTTTTAAAGTCAACACATCTAAATTAGCCACCCTTCTAGATAATATGGGGTCTATAAAACTAGATGATGCAACGCTTGAAGCAACTATCAAAAGCAAAAAAATCTCACACCTGATTTTAAGCTTTACAGGTAAACAAACCGTAGATAAAGCAAGTGCAGATATTGATATTTCAATCGAACTTAGCATCAAAAAATTAAATAAAATCAATTTCCCAAATGATTTAGATTCATATACAAAAGAAACTGCAGAAGATTAATTCCTCTGCAGTCTTTTATTTATTCGCTTTTTTTTCAATCTCTTTTTGTTTTTGCATAACCTCATTAATTTTTTCTTGAATTAAATGAGCATATGCATTAGCGCCCTCTTCAATCGGATGAATTCCATCTGCTTCTAATAAATCTGTATGCTTAGAAATATAAGAGTTCCAATCTATAATTGTGACATTTGAATGTTTTTTAGCCAATTCATTCAGATATTTATTGTTGCTAGCTTCCCATTCAACTCCAGGCGCATACACATTGACCCAGAATATAGACTTATCTTTACCAATTATTTCTAACAGTTGTTCAACGGTATTCTCATCCAAAACACCATTTGTTCCAAGCGAAATCACAACTGTATTATGAATATTCCCTTGAGACTGATACCAACTTAAAATGTCTAGAGCATGATATATTTGTCTTGAAACAGCTGCATCTATTGTTGCATCCGGATAAATATCTTGAATATTTGTATATGCCGACAACATGACAGAATCCCCTAAACAAAACAATCCTTTATCCGATACTTTCTGTGAGTTTCCACTCGAAGCATAGTCGTCAACTTTGCCTTTTTCAACACTACCATCCGATTTTGCGTTTCTCTTATTTGCCTCTATTGCCTTTTCATTTTCTGCTATACGCTTCTGCAATTCTGTAGAATCTATCTCTTTTGAAGTTGCTAAGGCGACAACGCCTGTGGTTTGAAATACAAACCCCACAATTCCACAAGCCAACACGGCTTTTTGAAATTTAGGCTTAATTTGTTTATATTTAAATACCTTCAAGAAATAGTTTGACCATACAACCAACAAAATCAATATCACAAGCTCAAACAAATACATCACAAAATTTGTATTCCAATCTTTATATTGAAATAAATAAATAACTGGATATTGCCATAAATAAATTTCATAACTATGTTGACCAATCCACTTTAACACTGGAACATCCAATGAAATTGAACTATCTGCCGTTTTTTCGACTATATACAAAGATAAAACTGTCATTAATGCGAGTACAAACAAATAGACAACTGGCATTCGCCCATCAAAAATAAAGCATGAAATCACAAACACTCCAAGCAACCCAATTGAGGTATAAAAATTCTTTTTAGTTGCTTCCCCTTTTGTATACATCCAACCTAGAAGCATGCCCGCAAACAATGAATAAATTCGCGTATCTGTTCCATAATACAATCTTGTGACATTCACTCTACATAAATATAGAATTGGCATCACAAGCGCAAAGCCAACTGTTACACCAAGCGTAGTTTTAATTGTGAATGATTCTCCTTTTTTATCTTTCAATTTATACATTCCAAACAATAATAATGGAAAAATCACATAGAACTGCATCTCTATAGATAAAAACCATAAATGCGAGAATGGCGAAGTATTCGCAATGCGCGTAAAATAATCAATACTTTGCGAAATTTGCCACCAGTTATTGAAACCAGCCAAAATACTAAACACCTGCATTTTCATGTTGTACAATGCGTCCTTAGCCAAAATAAAATAGATTCCCAATGTAGTAAATACCATCACAAGTAATGGTGGGTATATTCTTTTGATTCTGGCAAGATAGTAATCACGCAATGAAAACTCTTTTTGATTCATCTTCTTCTTTGCTGATACCACCAACAAGAATCCAGTTAATACAAAGAATAACACAACTCCTAAGTATCCACCCCTAAAAACACTTGGAAACATATGGAATAGTGTAATCGCAATAATCGCAACCCCACGCAATCCGTCCATTCCCCTTAAACGTCCGTCTTCTTTTTTCATATCTACATATCCCCTTAGATGCTTACTTTAAGCACCATCTATTTTAGCACAATCAAATCTTAATAATTATTAATAAATATATAATTTTTTAATATCCCTTTTTCAAAAAATACAATATAATATATTAAGATTCTGAAAGGAAAATAACATGCAAAGTATTAAGACAATTTATAAAATCGGACCAGGTCCAAGCAGTTCACACACATTTGGTCCAATGATGGCTTCTAAATATATCAATGAACAGTATCCAGAAGCTACAAACTTCAAAATCACATTATTTGGTTCCTTAGCGCTTACGGGAAAAGGGCACCTTACAGACAAAATCATATTAAAAACGTTAGGCACTAGTAAATGCGAAATCATTTTTGATATGAAAACCCCTGTTGAACACCCAAATACAATGATCATTGAAGTTTTTGACAAGGATACAAAAATTGCAGAACATACATTCGTATCTATTGGTGGTGGAAAAATCGAAATCGATGGAAAAAAAGGAAATGTAGACCCAGAAATTTATCCACACACAAAGATGGATGATATTCAAGTTTATTGTAATGAACGTCATTTACGTTTAGACCAATATATCGATGAAGTGGAAGATTCTGATTTTGACTCCTACATGAATCAAATCTTTAAACAAATGTTGAAAACAGTAAATACCGGATTAAAGAAGACTGGTGTTTTACCTGGAAGCTTGAAAATTGACCGTGTAGCGCATGCCTTACATCAGTCGGCACAAAGCTGTAATGATATCCAAGACAAAAACAGTTTATTATTAAGTAGTTATGCCTATGCAGCCAATGAACAAAACGCAAGCGGAGGCATTGTCGTAACAGCTCCAACCATGGGTAGCTGTGGCGTTCTACCTAGTCTTGTATATCATTTCTATCACGATCAAAATTATCCTAAAAAGACAATTATCCAAGGACTTAAAGTCGCTGGATTGATTGGAAATCTAATTCAGACAAACGCAACCATCTCAGGTGCCAAAGCTGGATGCCAAGCAGAAGTTGGTGCAGCCTGCTCTATGGGCGCTGCTTTTGTCGCTTATTGTCAACTTCAAAATAACGAACAAATCGAATGTGCTGCTGAAATTGGATTAGAACACCATCTAGGACTTACATGCGATCCAGTTGGCGGATACGTAATGATTCCTTGTATTGAAAGAAATGCAGTAGCTGCCCAAAGAAGTGTAGATGCCGCAAGACTTGCCAAATATTTACGTAACGTAAAAAAGAATCGTGTTAGTTTTGATATGGTTGTTCAAACCATGAATCTAACAGGAAAGAAACTTCCAATTGAACTAAAAGAAAGTGCACTTGGCGGATTAGCCGTAGTCGTACCAGAAAAAGCTTAAAGGCCTAATTCATGTGAATTAGACCTTTTTTTCTATTTATCACGAACGAAGCACTCTAATACTTTATAGCCTTTACGCTCTAAATCTGCTTGTAAATCATCTGGTTGGGTAGTATCACAACGAATGACTAGATTGGCAATTCCATCTTCAAAAGAATACACACCAATATGATTGATATTCACTTTATTCTCAACAAAGATTTCCGACAACTTACCAATGGCACCAATCTCATCTTTTACGGAAACCGTAATTCTTGAACCCACTTCATCCCATCCAAGAACATTCAAGAAACATTTAAACACATCATTCTGCGTTACAATACCTGTAACTTCGCCAGAAGCATTTGTGACCGGCAAACATCCAATGTTGTTTTTCAACATTTTCTGTGTTGCATATTCCATCAATTCATTTTCATCGACAGAAATGACTTTTTTTACCATCACTGTGCTTACAGTCGTTTTTGACAATAAATAATTTAATTCATATATGCTTAAGCTTGTCGCATTCGTTGTACCCGAATTAGAAATCATACCTTCTGTAATCAATCCAACAAGTTTTCCTTTTTCAACAACAGGAACCCGGTGAATTCCCTTTTCCTTCATTAAATCAATGATTTGTGAAATCGTTGCATCTGGTTCAGCACATATAACATTTTTTGTCATATAATCCTTAACTTTAAACATACTTTATTATCCTCCTAGATATGCCTTTTGAACATCCGAACTCTTTGCCAATTCCTCACCAGTACCTGACATTACAACTTTACCTGTTTCTAAAACATAGGCACGATGCGCAATTGATAATGCCATCTTAGCATTTTGTTCAACTAATAAAACCGTAGTACCTGCTTTATTGATTTCTTCGATGATGTTAAATATCTCCTTAACTAAAATAGGAGCTAACCCCATACTCGGTTCATCTAAAAGCAACAATTTAGGTTTTGCCATTAGTGCTCGCCCCATAGCTAACATCTGCTGCTCACCACCAGATAAAGTAGAAGCATCCTGATTCATACGTTCTTTTAAGATAGGAAACTGCTCACAAACCTTTTCATAATCGCGTTTGATTCCATCCTTATCTTTTCGTAAAAAAGCTCCCATCATCAAGTTTTCATATACGCTCATTCCTGTAAAAATACGACGGCCTTCTGGCACCTGTGTTAAACCCATTTCAACAATATGTTTAGGATTTGCCTTCATAATTGACTCATTTAAAAACATGACATCGCCACTCGTCTTTTTTACAATGCCACTAATGGACTGCATCATTGTTGTTTTTCCAGCTCCATTAGCACCAATCAACGCAACAATCTCGCCTTCATTTACTTCTAAACTGATACCTTTTAAAGCTTCAATTACACCATAATGTACGTGAAGATCTTTTATTTCTAACATTGCCATACTAGATCTCCTCTCCTAAATATGCCTTAACTACAAACTCATTTTGTTTAATTTCTTCAGGCGTACCATTCGCTATCATTTTACCATAGTTCAAAACATAAATACGCTCACAAATCTTCATAACTAAAGACATATCATGTTCAATCAGGATTACAGTTAATTTATATTTTTCTCGAATATGATCAATCAATTCTGTTAACTCTTTTGTTTCCTGCGGATTCATACCTGCCGCTGGCTCATCTAAATAAAGAATTTTTGGTTGAATTGCCAAGGCACGTGCAATCTCTAATCTTCTTTGTTTACCATATGGAAGATTTGTCGCCAATTCATTTCTTAAAGAATACAATCCCACTTCTTTTAATAATTCTTCCGCCTTTTCTTCGACCCACTTCTCTTCTTTATAATACGTAGGCAAGCGCAAAATTGCAGCTAATGTTCCATAACGAATATTTTTATGCATCGCAACTTTAACATTTTCTAAGACTGTCATTGATTTAAATAAACGAATATTTTGAAAAGTTCGTGCAACTCCTAGATTTGTGATTTTATAAGGCTTCAATCCACCAATCTGAATACTTTTATCCTGATCCATTAACTCAATCAAACCACTACTTGGTTCATATACACCTGTCAACAAGTTGAATAATGTAGTTTTACCAGCACCATTCGGTCCAATCAAACCAATAAGTTCCCCTTCATTGATTGTCATTGATACATTAGAGACTGCACAAAGACCGCCAAAATTCTTTGTCAGATTTTTAACATTTAAAATAGTTTTCATGCAGATTTCTCCTTTCGCTTATCAAATAACTTTTTAAAAGATAATTCCTTAGTTCCTAAGATACCTGTCGGTTTAAAAATCATAATTCCAACTAGTGCCAAACCATAAATAATCATTCGTATTTCTGAGAAGTTTGCCAAAACGACATTGATAATACCAATCGCAACAGCTGCTAAAACACTTGATGTCATAGAGCCCATACCGCCAAATACGACCATAACTAAGATGTCAATTGACTTATTAAAAGTAAATTGATCCGGTTTGATAACATAGAAATTACATGCGAACAATGCACCAGCTAATGAAGCTAATAATGCCCCAATCACAAATGCAATTACTTTATACTTTGTCGTATTGATACCCATTGCCTCACTAGCAATTTCATCTTCACGAATCGATAAACAGGCTCTTCCTGGAGCAGAATGTGTAAAGTTACAAACAACTAGAATCGCAATAACGGCACATACAAACAACAATGGAAATGTAGTTAATTTAGGAATTCCATTTAATCCTGCCGCTCCATTTGTGATTTCCATATTTTGCACTAGGATACGTACAATTTCCGCAAAGCCCAAAGTCGCAATCGCCAAATAATCCCCTTTCAAACGCAATGTTGGAATAGAGACAATCAAAGCTACAATGGTTGAAAGTACAAAGCCAATCAATACTCCAATAGCTAAGCCCGTCATATTTGGCATCATTTTTACCATAATACCAGCACAATAAGCTCCAATACACATAAATCCAGCATGTCCTAATGAAAACTGGCCACATACACCAATAACTAAATTTAATGAAACAGCTAAAATAATATTAATAAAGATATTATATAGAGTGATGGAATAATAAGATCCAATAATTCCAACCTTCATTAAAATGGTTAGAACTATAAAAGATACAACAGAAAGTAAAAGCCAAGCAAGATTTGCCTTATTCAATAATTCTTTACGCATGACTTACACCTTCTCTCTAACGTTTTTACCTAATAAACCAGCTGGTTTTAAGATCAAAATCAAAATCAATATAATGTAGACAATCGCATCTTTATACAAAGAACTACCATAAGCGGTAACCATAGTTTCAGCAATCCCAATAAATAATCCACCAATCATAGCACCTGGAATACTTCCAATACCACCAAATACTGCAGCAATAAATGCTTTTAATCCTGGTGTCATCCCCATCAAAGGATTTATTGAATTATAATAAATTCCAACTAAAACGCCGGCAACACCTGCTAAAGCTGACCCTAAAAGGAATGTAAATGAAATTGTTTTATCCACATCGATACCCATTAAACGTGCAGCATCTTCATCAACACTTACAGCACGCATAGCACGTCCCATTTTTGTCTTTTGAACAATGAACTGCAAAACAACCATTAAAATAACAGTAATGACAAAAATATAGACTTGTTGCATCGTAATTGTGACAGGTCCTAAATGAAATGATGCACTCGTTAATAATTTAGGATACGTTCTTACTTCACTACCCATGATATATTGTGTTGCATACTCCAAAACATAACTTACACCAATTGCTGTAATCAATGCGGTAATTCGAGTCGCATGACGAAGTGGCTTATATGCGATGCGCTCAATCAATACACCTACAACACCACAGAAAATCATTGAAATTAATAGTGCAGGAATAAACCCTAAACCACAATATGTTGTTATTAGAAATGCACAATAAGCACCTAACATATAGATATCTCCATGTGCAAAGTTGATCAATTTAATAATTCCATAAACCATGGTATATCCTAAGGCAATCAATGCGTAAATACTTCCTAAGGATAGACCATTGACTAGTTGTTGTAAAAAAGCTGTCATATTAACCTCCTTATTAAAAAAGAGGGGGAATTGTTCCCCCTTTGAACAAAGACTTATTTATTTGGATCTACTGAAACGGCTTCCGTCTGAACACCATCTACTAAGTTAACAACTAATACAGACTTTTTAGGTGAATGTGTCTTATCAAATGTGAATGAACCAGTTAAACCATCAAATTTAGTATCCGCAATAGCCTTTTGTAGATCAGCACCAGTCTTACCTGCTTTTTCTAAAGCTTGTAAACCTAAATTAGTAGCATCGTAAGTTAATGCAGAGAACATATTTGGAGCTTCTCCATATTCTTTAGTATATGCATCTACAAATGCAGTTAATTCATCACTTGCGTTAACTGTAGTATAAGCAGTTGAATAGTAGCAGTTATTTAAATTTTCACTACCAGCAAGTTCTACTAATTTTTCTGATTCAAATCCATCAGCACCTAAAATTGTGCAATCCATACCAGCTTCACGAGCTTGTTTAATAATTAATCCAGCTTCTGAATAGTAACCAGCAATGAATAATACATCTGCACCTTTATCTTTTACTTTTGTGATGATACCGGCAAAGTCAGTATCTTTAGCGTTATAGCTTTCTGTAGCTACAACTTCTCCACCCAAATCTTCAAATTTTTGTGTAAATACTTTAGTAAGACCCTTTCCATAATCACTAACTTCGTTAATGATAACAGCTTTTTTCTTACCTAAGTTTTCATATCCAAATTTAGCCATTGCCTTACCTTGATATGAATCTTCGAAACAAATACGGAACGCATATTCATAAGGAGAATCCCCATTCATTGTTGCATCTACCTGAGTAGCAGATGGTGAAATGACTGGAACTTGGTTTTGATCCGCTACTGGATATGTTGCAATAGAAGCACCAGAAGTTGCAGGTCCAACCTCAAAAGCTACACCATCTTCAGTCATCAATTTTGTAGCTGCTGAAGTAGCTTCACTAGCATCTCCTTTATTGTCCATTTTGACAGCTTTAATTTTATATTTTGAATCCTTGTTTGCGTTATATTCCTTGATAGCAAGCGAAGCCCCTTTATACTCAGCTTGACCATAAGAAGCTACAGCACCAGACAATTCATAGTTCAAACCAATCTTGACTGTATCTCCTTCTTTTAATTCAGTTGCAGCAGTTCCACTTCCTGAACTACATCCGACTAACATGCTTAATGCGACAGCACTAGAAGCAAACGTTTTTAATAATTTACCTTTCATAATCTATACCTCCCTCGAGTTGTACAGATATAATAGCGCAAGCGGAAAACGTTTTCAAGTCTTTTTTACATGTTTTTACACTTAATTTACATCCATATTTACAATTTACATTACTTTCAAAAGCTTTCTTTGCACAAAAAAAATAGCTAAAGTTATCAAAACCTTAGCTATTCAATCAACTATTAATACATTCCCTGAGGCATTGCAGGTGCTGGTTCTTCTTTATCAATTTTAGCGACTCCAGCTTCTGTTGTTAAGAACAAAGCTGAAATACTAGAAGCATTCATCAATGCATTACGAGTTACTTTTGTAGGATCAATGATACCAGATTCAATCATATCTACCCATTCACCATGTTTTGCATCGAATCCCACATTTTCACCTGCTTCTTTTTGTCTTTCAACAATCTCTTCACTGTTATATCCAGCATTATCAGCAATCTGTGCAATTGGAGCTAACAATGCATCAAATACAACTTTAATACCTTTTTGTACATCAACTACATCAGATTTTACTTCATCTTTCAAAGCAACATATGCCTTTACTAAACAAGCTCCACCACCAACTACAATACCTTCACTAACAGCAGCACGAGTTGAGTTCAACGCATCTTCAATACGAAGTTTCTTTTCTTTCAATTCACTTTCAGTTGCAGCACCCACTTTAATGATCGCAACACCATTTGATAATTTACCTAAACGCTCTGCCATACGTTTCTTATCATAATCACTTGTAGTGTTTTCCATTTGTGCTTCAATTTCAGCTACACGAGCAGCTACATCTTCTTTACTTCCAGCTCCACCAATCATTGTCGTATTATCTTTTGTGACAACAATCTTTTTAACTGTACCCAAATCCGATAACTGCATATCTTTTAATTCCATATTCAAATCTTTTGAATAGAATTTAGCACCTGTCATAATTGCAATATCTTGCAACATTTCTTTTTGGTTGTCACCAAAGCCTGGAGCTTTAGTCGCAACTACATTGAATGTTCCACGAAGTTTATTTAATGCCAAAGTAGAAACTACTTCATTTTCTAAATCTTCCGCAATAATCAATAACGCACGATTTGCCTGAACCAATTGTTCAAGTAAAGGTAAGATTTCCTGAATGTTTGTGATCTTTTGATCCGTTACTAATACATAAGCATTTTCCATTGTAGCTTCCATTTTTTCACGATCACTCACCATATATGGAGAAACATAGCCCTTGTCATACTGCATACCTTCACTAATTTCAAGTTCTGTTTCAAATCCCTTTGAATCATCTGTTGAAATAACACCATCACGACCGACTTTTTCCATCGCATCCGCAATAATCTTACCAATTTCTTCCGATCCAGATGAAATTGTCGCAACATTGGCAATATCTTTACTGCTTTCTACTTTCTTAGATACGGACAAGATATACTCGCTCACAGCCTTAGCTGCTTTTTCGATACCTTCACGCATCAACACGGGATTTGCTCCACGATCCACTTGACGTAAACCATTTTCAATCATACTTTGAGCTAAAATTGTAGCTGTTGTTGTTCCATCTCCAGCTGTATCATTTGTCTTATTGGCAACTTCATATACCAATTTAGCACCCATATTTTCAAACTTATCTTCCAATTCAATTTCTTTAGCAATACTTACACCATCGTTTGTGATCAATGGGGATCCATATTCCTTTTCAAGAACAACATTACGCCCTTTAGGACCTAAAGTAACACGAACTGCATTTGCTAATGTGTTAACACCTCTTAACATGGATTCACGAGCATCTTTTGAAAAACGTACTTCTTTAGCCATAATTCATTACCTCCTACTACTTACTTACTGCAATGATATCTTCATCTTTGATGACAATGAATTCTTCATCATCAATCTTCATTGTAGTTCCTGAATATTCTTTATATAAAACTTTATCTCCACAAGCATATCCAGCATCTTTAACATCTGCACCAATACTTGCGACAACTGCAAGCTTTGACTTTTCTTTTCCACTTGTCAAAATGATTCCACTTGCCGTAGTTTTTTCTTCTTTCTCTTTCTTTAATAAAACATAATCATGTAAAGGTTGTAACATAATTCATCCTCCTTTTAGCACTTAACTGTTCTAACTGCTAAATACTATTATACTCATTTTTAGCACTGATGCAACAAGTTTGCTAAAATTTAATAAAAGAAAATGGCGAGGATTACTCGCCATATACATGAATTCTATTAATTGCTCTTTCCAATGATAACTGAGCTCTTTTTAGATTTGTATCTGAATCTTTTTTCTCTAAACGCGCTTTAGCACGTTCCATTGATTTTTTTGCACGCTCAAGATCGATATCTTTTTTTCCTTCGATCGCATCAGCTAGAATCATGCCTTCATTTTTGTTGAATTGTAAAAAGCCACCAGAAATCGCAAAGATTTCTTCTTCATCATTTTCGTTTTTCAAAACAAGCTTACAAGGTACCAAAGATGCAAAGATAGGCATGTGATTTGGTAAAATTGTTGTTTCTCCAACCACCGTCTTTACATGGATACTTTTGACTTCCTGCTTTAAATATTCGCCTTTTGGTGTTACTACTTTAAAAGCAATCATGACTATTCACCAGCCATTTTTTTAGCTTTTTCCTGTGCTTCTTCAATTGTTCCAACAAACATGAATGCTTGTTCTGGAAGATCATCAAATTCACCTGCTAATAAGCGTTCGAAACTGCGAATTGTATCTTCCAAAGGTACATATTTTCCAGGAATACCAGAGAATACTTCGGCAACATTAAATGGTTGCGACAAGAAGTTACGAACACGACGTGCACGGTTAACAACTTTCTTATCTTCTTCACTTAATTCATCCATACCTAAGATGGCAATGATATCCTGTAAATCTTTATATCTCTGTAGAATATTTTGAACTCCACGAGCTACTTTATAGTGCTTTTCACCAACTACAAGTGGATCCAAAATACGTGAACTTGATTCAAGTGGATCTACGGCAGGATAAATACCTAATGCCGCAATGTCACGGTCTAATACCGTTTTTGCATCCAAGTGAGAGAATGTTGTTGCTGGAGCTGGGTCAGTCAAATCATCCGCAGGCACATAAATAGCCTGTACAGAAGTGATAGAGCCATCTTTTGTTGATGTGATTCTTTCTTGCAACTGTCCCATTTCTGTAGCTAATGTAGGCTGATATCCTACAGCACTAGGAACACGTCCTAATAAGGCACTAACTTCAGATCCTGCCTGTGTAAAACGGAAGATATTATCAATAAACAATAATACGTCCTGGTGTTCTACATCACGGAAATATTCTGCCATTGTTAGACCAGTTAATCCAACACGCATTCTGGCTCCTGGACTTTCATTCATCTGTCCATAAACCAATACTGTTTTATCTAATACGCCGCTGTCTTTCATCTCGTGATACATATCATTTCCTTCACGAGTTCTTTCTCCAACGCCTACTACAACGGATTTACCACCATGTTCTTTGGCAATATTGTGGATCAACTCTTGAATCAATACGGTTTTACCTACTCCGGCACCACCGAACAATCCAATCTTACCACCCTTTGCGTAAGGACATAGTAAGTCAATAACTTTAATACCTGTTTCCAATGGTTCGCTTGTTGTACTTTGTTCATCAAATGCTGGTGCCTTTCTATGAATTGGCATAGTTTGAGCATCTACATCACCTAAACCATCAATTGGTTTACCCAAAACATTAAACATACGACCCAATACATTTTCTCCGACAGGAGCCTGAATTGGTTTTTTAGTATCAATGGCATCCATACCACGAACCAAACCATCTGTACTTCCCATCGCAATACAACGTACTCTATCAGCACCGATATCTTGTTCGACTTCTACAATTAGATTTTCTTCATTTGGGCGTTCAATTTCAATTGCCGTTAATAAATCTGGTAAATTATTTTGTGAAAATTGAATATCCACAACCGGACCAATGATCTCAACGACTTTTCCAATATTTTGACTCATGTTTACCCTCCTTTATGAAAGTGCATTTGCACCACCGACAATTTCAGTGATTTCTTGCGTGATAGCTCCTTGACGTACACGGTTATATGCAAGTTCAAGATTATCCTGCAATTCTTCTGCATTGTCAGTTGCACTCTCCATTGCCATTCTTCGAGAAGCCTGTTCACTTGTTTTACTCTCTAGATAACGAGAATAAAGAATTGATTTTGTCACCATAGGAATCATGTTTTGTAACATGGTTTCCTTATCTGGTTCAAAAATCATATCCGCATGCATACCTGACTTCTTTTCTTCCTGAGGCTTAGAAACAGGTAAAACCGTTTCTAAAGTAGGAACAAATGTCAATGTGTTCTTATAGTGCGTATATAAAATTTGAATTTTTGAAATTTCTTTCTTTTCAAACAAGTCTAATGCATCCTGCATACATTTCGATAAAGCATCATATACATCATCCTCGTCAAGATCACTTAATACATTTTTAACGTTGTAGTTTCTTTTTGAAATCCATGCAGAACCACGAATCCCTATCATAACTACATGATCCTTTTCAGAAAACTCATCTTGTATCATACGATACACGTTTGCGTTGTAGCCACCACAAAGTCCCATATCACTTGTGATCACAAAGATAAAGCTTGGCTTTCCTTGATTCTCATTTAAATACATAGAATCATCTCCAGCACTACGAAGTACCATTGTGAATAGTTCTTGAAGACCTTGTGCATAACTACGGTTTTCTTCCATAATTTGTCTTTGTCTAGTTAATTTACTTGAAGCAATCAGCTGCATTGCTTTTGTGATTTTTTTAGTTGAACTAACGGAACTGATTCGGGCTTGAATAGCCTGTCTACTCTGTGCCATGTTGCGCACCCTTTTCTAGTGCATATTGTTTTGCGTATGCATCCAAAGCCTTCTTAATATCCGCTTCTAATTCATCGTCAATTGCCTTTTTCATTTCAATCTGATCTAAAACATAAGGATATTCACGATGTACATACTCCAACATTCCTTGTTCAAATTCACCAACTTGGTCTACTTCAACAGGTTTTAAATATCTATTTTTTGCAGCATACAAAGATAATACTTGTTCAGGCACTGTTAATGGCGAATATTGTTTTTGAATCAATAATTGAGTTAATCTTGCACCATGATCCAATACATCTTTTGTACTCGCATCCAAATCTGAACCAAACTTCGCAAAAGATTCCATTTCACGATATTGAGCTAGTTCAAGCTTTAATGAACCAGAAACCTGTTTCATAGCTTTTGTCTGTGCAGCACTACCTACACGACTTACACTTAAACCACTATCTACACTTGGACGAACGCCTTCATTAAACATATCTGTTTTCAAGAAAATCTGTCCATCCGTAATTGAAATTACGTTTGTAGGAATATAGGCAGAGATATCTCCGGCCTGTGTTTCAATAATTGGTAAAGCTGTTAAAGATCCACCACCATAATTCTCATTTAAACGTGCAGCACGCTCTAATAAACGTGAATGTAAGTAGAATACATCTCCAGGATACGCTTCACGTCCAGGAGGACGACGAAGAAGTAAAGACAGTGTACGGTAAGCTACGGCATGTTTTGATAAGTCATCATAAACAATTAATACGTCTTCTCCGTTTTCCATCCATTCTTCACCCATTGCACAACCTGCATAAGGTGCAATATATTGTAATGGCGCTGCTTCAGATGCAGTAGCCGCTACGATCGTAGTATATTCCATAGCTCCGTGTTGTTTTAATTTTTCAACGATTTGAGCTACAGTACTTGCCTTTTGACCAATCGCTACATAAATACATTTTACATTTTGACCTTTTTGATTCAAAATCGTATCGATTGCGATTGCTGTTTTACCAGTCTGACGGTCACCAATGATCAACTCACGTTGTCCACGACCAATTGGAATCATAGAGTCAATAATTTTTAAACCCGTTTGTAATGGAACCGATACACTCTTTCTTGTCATTACACCTGGGGCCACACGTTCTACTGGACGTGTTCTATCTGTTTTGATTTCACCTAAACCATCAATCGGTTGTCCTAATGCATTGACAACACGACCCATCAAACTATCACCAACTGGAACTTCAATGATGTGACCTGTACGTTTTACAACGTCACCTTCTTTGATATCGGAATTATCACCTAGTAATACGACACCTACTTGTTCGTCTTCTAAGTTCATGACCATACCATATACATCGTGAGGGAATAACAACAATTCACTCATCATGGCATTTTTCAATCCATATACCGTTGCGATACCATCACCTACTGTTAGGATAGTACCACTTTCATTCATTTCAAGATCCTGGTCGATACTTTGAATCTGAGCTTTGATTAATTTTGAAATCTCTGCTGGATTTAAACTCATCATATCACCTGCTTATCTATTAATTGCTTCCTTCATTGCGTCAATCTTCGCAATGACCGTATTATCCATCACTAAATCATTTGCCTGTACTTTAATACCTGCAATCAAAGATGGATCCACTTGTACTTCAAGTTCAAGTGTCTTATTCATTTTTTTCTCTAACATCTCTTTCAATCTTGATAATTGATCTTCATCTAGTTTTGATGCACTCGTTACTTTAACGATTTCAATTCTATGTTTCTTTCGATAACACTCTTCATACGCATCACTGATTTTATCAAGATGAGAAAGTTCATTATGCTCATTTAACACAAGCAAGAAACGAAATACAGTTGTATCTAATTCGGATTCGAAAGCTGTTTGGATGATTTCCTTTTTCTTTACTCGAGGAATACTTGGATGTGCTAGAATCTTGCTTAATTCTGGTACTGAAGTAATCACTTGCGCTACTTGCTTTAGCTCTGACATCCAAGCCATTTCTTGCTTTGAATCTTGTGCTAATTCAAATAGAGCCTGGGCATAAGGCGTGTAATCTACCATTGTTTATCGCCTGCCTGTTCAATAAAATCTTCCACAAACTGCTTCTGTGTTTCTTCATCCATTTCTTTTTTAATCAACTGACTCGCTGCGCTTAATGCGACATCGCTAATTGCTTTTTTCATTTCTTTTTGAGCGTCACGCTTCTGACGTTCGATATCTTCATTTGCGTTTTTCTTAATACGCAAAGCTTCGTCATTTGCTTCTTTTATAATCTGCTGTTTTTCTTGATCCGCATGTGCTCTAGCTGAAACAAGAATGGTATGAGCTTCTTGCGATACATTACGCAATTTTTCATCATACTGTTCTTTAACATCTTCAGCCTGCTTTTTAATAGCTACTGAAGAATCGATATTTTCTTGAATTAAATCTTGTCGTTTTTGAATTAATGTTAGTAATTTTTCCCAAAAGAATTTTTTGGCAAACATTACAATCAAAAAAGTAGAAATACAAACTAAAACAACATCGGTCAATGAAATTCGCAAATAATTGTCAATATTAAAGTCAATCATTACCGATTCTCCTAATCATTAACCTTTGATGAAAATCAATAAAATCGCAATGATCAAAGCATAGATACCTGTTGTTTCGGCTAAGGCGATACCTAATACCATGATAGATTGAATTTTACTTGCTGCATCTGGGTTACGACCAACGCTTTCTGCACCTTTACTAGCTGCAATACCCTGACCAATACCAGGACCTAAACCAGCAATCATCGCAATACCTGCACCTAAGCAAGCCATACCACGTACGAAAAATTCATTAAACATTTTATTTTCCTCCTATTTATTAATCTTCTTGAATCGCCACTTGCTGTCCTAAGAAGAACGAGCTTAGTGTAAAGAAGATATATGTCTGAATTACACCTGAGAATATATCAAAATACATATGTAAAAATGGCGTTACTAATAATCCTAACAATCCTATTGGCATCAACATTTTAATCAATGTATACACCAACATAGAAATGATATATCCTGCCAAAATATTACCAAATAAACGCATTGTTAATGAGATAGGCAGCGCCAACTCTCCTATGACATTCAATGGTGTCAACAAGAACATCGGCTCTGTCAACTCTTTCATTCGTGCTAATAATCCACCTTTTTTAATACCATTACCTTGGATCATCAACCACATTGTGATAGCCAATGTCGCATTAAAACTTACATTGCTCGTTGGATTTTGAAGCCCAATCAAACCAATCAAGTTACTTACAATCATCATCACAATCAAAGTGCCAAACATAGGAATATATTTCTTTGTAGTTTCCCTTAAGTTATCTTTAATTACGTAAAGCACTAAGTTGTAGATCTCCTCACAAATATACACAATTCCTTTACTAGCTTTTGAAGGATCTTGTTTTTCAATTTTCTTCCCTGCAAAGTAGAAGAAGAACGCAAAGAAAACACAAATTCCAAGCCATACAAGAATAGATTGTTGAATCTGTAAAGAGAACTTTCCAATGTGAATGATAATTGCACTTACATCACTCATGGAAATCCTCCTTTTCTTTTAGTGCATATAAAAGAATAGCTCCTTTATTGCACATAAGCCCAACAAGAACTGCCAAAATTGGCAACTCCATTAATTGACAAATAACTAAAACTAGACCATACATAAGATATCTTTTCATATATTCTTGTGTACCTATCTTTTTTCCAGCTATTTCATCTGTTGGAATATTTAAAGCCATTTGAACAATCTTACGATACCCCACTAAACCTGTAAGACAACCTATCCAAACCGCTATAAATACTTGAATCATTTGAGAATGAAAAATCATTGCACAAGCTATAGAACAAAACAAACTAAATATCAAAGTATACTTTACTATTTTTTTATTCATTTGCTGCATTGCTTTACCTCGATTTTTTTATTAATAAAATAATACTACCAATAATGCTGTACATTAAACCTACGATACCAAATAAAGGCGTAGTATGTAACCAACCATCAATATTATAACCGATAAGCCCAAATATGAGCATGCTTGTGCATAACATTCCCGAAAAAGCATAAGGTTTCATCAATTACTTCGTACCGAAAATACGATCTCCAGCATCTCCTAAGCCAGGAACAATATATCCATGTTCATTTAAATGGTCATCTAATGAAGCTAAGTAAATATCTACATCTGGATGTGCTTTTTCAACTGTTTTAACACCTTCAGGTGCACCAACCAAACAAACCAACTTCACATTTGTAGCCCCTTGCTTCTTAACCATATCGATTGCTGCTACACTTGAACCACCAGTTGCGAGCATTGGATCCACAACGATTGTGATCGCTTCTTCTAAGTTCTTTGGATATTTTTCAAAATAAGTATGTGGCTCTAGCGTTTCTTCATCACGATACATACCAACATGCGCAATCTTTGCGGTTGGAATCAAATCCTGAATTCCATTTACCATACCTAGTCCAGCACGTAAAATTGGCACAATCACGACTTTTTTAGCCAATTCATAACCTGTGTACTGACAAATTGGTGTTTCGATTTCAATTGGTTTCAAAGGCAAATCACGAGTGATTTCATAAACCATTAATCCTCCAATTTCATCTAAGTTTTGACGAAAATCTTTCGTTCCCGTTTCTTTTTTTCGCATAACTGTTAATTTATGCTTAATCAACGGATGATCAATAACTTTTAACATTTAAATTACCTACCTTTATAGCCATAATTATACCATCCTTGTCCATAATAGAAAACACTGAAAGAAATGGAATCCTCCAAAACTTCCAGTGTTATATTATATGAATATTCTGCTTTTTATCATTAAACAATTCTAATCAATTGTCAAAATTTCAAACTGCTTTGCCGCTCTTACATCAATTCCAGAAGGATGTAAGTCCTTTCGTAATAGTACATTCGAAAATGTATCCAATGCTAGATCTTGCGTATTCGCCTCTTCACTCAAATGCGCAAGAACAATATTTTTTGTCTTCGCATTGATCAAGGAAGTTAAATTTAAACTTGAATCTTCATTATTCAAATGCCCATTATCACTCAAAATACGCTGTTTTAAAAACATCGGACGATTTGTATGCATCAAACGATCCACATCGTGATTGCTTTCAAAGATATAATGGTCTGCATTCGCAATATACGGTTTGATTTGATTGGGTACATAACCTGTATCTGTTACATACACAAGTTTTTCTTTATCCGACTCTACCACAAAACCAATTGTATGTGGCGAATCATGAGACAAACCTAGAAATTGAATGCTCAAATCTTTGATAATCAACTTTTGATTCGGTACTACATCATGTTTATCCAACGCATCCTTTAAATCACAATAAGAATACACATCCAAATGCTTAAAATGCTTTAACTGCGAAACATGATCCGAATGAGCATGACTAATCAAGACACCATTTGTATCATCAACACAAGCTCCAACCTTTTTAAAGCTTTCCATCAAATACTTTTTTGTTGAACCACAATCAATCAACAATTGCGTATCTTCATGACGAATCAAACAACTGTTGCCTTTTGAGCCACTACACAATAAATCAATGCGCATAAATATCATCTCCAGAGGCTTCTAAATTTGTAAAACGAGATATATTCTTTTCAAAAGCCAATTGAATCTTTCCAATACCACCATTACGATGTTTTGCCAAAGATAAATCAACAACTTCTGTTTCTTCTTGTGATTCCTTATCTTTATCATAATAATTACTACGATATAGAAACATTACGATATCGGCATCCTGCTCGATTGATCCAGACTCACGTAAATCGGACAACTGCGGTTCATGATCCGTTCTTTCTTCAACCTTACGAGAAAGCTGAGAAAGCGCAATAACTGGACATTCCATTTCTTTTGCTAAAATCTTTAAATTACGCGAAATATCACTAACCTCTTGTTGACGAGAATCTGCGCGTGTTCCCGTAATCAGCTGCAAGTAGTCAATTACAACTAAAGAAATAGAGCCATTTTCACTCTTTAATTTACGACACTTCGAGAAAATCTGAGATACCTTGATACTACTTGTGTCATCAATATAAATCTTTCTTTCACTCAAATGTGAACCTGCCTCATATAAACGAGACATTTCTTCATTTGTCAATTTACCACTACGAAGCTTATCCGAATATACCTGAGATTCCGAACTCATTAAACGCTTCATCATCGAATCACTAGGCATTTCCAGTGAAAATATCGCAACAGCTCCTTCATTACGTTTCGCAACTTGAGCTGCAAAATTTAAAGCCAAGGCACTCTTTCCCATGGCAGGACGAGCTGCAAGAATAATTAAATCGCCTCGCTGAAAACCATTCGTCATACGATCCAATAAGACATAACCCGTTTCAATTCCAGTTACACCTTTCATCGTACGAAGCTCTTTTAATTCATTAATGACACGAGTAACGATTTCTTCACTTGATTCAAATTCGCTTCCCCTACGATGTCTAGTTACATCCATAACTAAACGTTCCGCATCATCTAAAACTGTATCAATATCTTCGCCAGATGAATAGCCTTCTTCACTAATTTTATCCGCAACATAAATCAACCTTCTTAGCTGTGCCTTATTTTTGATTGTTTCAATATAAGATCTTGATGTTGCACTCGAAATAGCTGAGTCTGCCAAACGAATAATATAATCTGCTCCTTGACTAGACTCTAACTGATCTGTTTCCTGTAAACGATTGACAACCGTATTCATATCAATAGGCTGACCATTTTCATGAATTGTACAGATAGCCTGATAAATCTGCTGATGAGAAGGCAAATAAAATTCTTCTGCATGTAGATCGAGTTCCTGACAATCTTGAATGACTTTAGGATATACCATCAAAGAGCCAAGCACTGATTGTTCTAAGGAAACTGCGTTAGGCATTTCACGCGACATATTATGCCTTTTCACTTACATGAACAACAATTTCACCAATCACTTGTCCACGATATAAATCCACAGGAACACGAGTCACACCTAAAGATGCAATAGATTGTTCCAATTGAAGTTTTCTTTTATCTACACGAATCCCTTTTTTAGATAAAGCTTCCACAATTTGTTTACTAGAAACAGAACCAAAAGTAGCTCCATTTTTGCCTGTACTCAAAGTAAACTCTAAAGTAATACCCTTTAAAGTTTCGCTCAAAGCTTCAGCTTCTTTTTTTAACTCAGCCTCATGTTCAGCTCTTTCTTCCATTTGTTTATCTAAAACTTTGGCAGAACCCTTTGTATACGCAATCGCCGATTTATTCTTAAATAAGAAATTTCTTGCGTAGCCATCACTTACCTCAACTACATCATCTTTCTTTCCTAATTTACGAATATCTTTAAGCAATATTACCTTCATTTTTAAGTTCCTCCTCTATACAATTTAAGATCATATCCTTCATCTGTTGCACGGATACACCTTCTCTTTCGACAGCAGCCGCACTAAAGTGGCCACCACCATTTAATTTTTCCATAATTTTTTGAACATTATAAGACCCATCACTACGAGCACTTACCGCAACGGCATTCGGATTTGTCTTTACCTTTGCGATGGTAAAACTAGCAACACAGCCTTTAATCAATAATAAAGCTTGTGAAACCTGAGCCATCATCGTCTTATCTAATGTTTCATCATCAATCGCTGCAATCATAAAATGATTGTAGTAAGGTTTTGCCTGCTGAATCAATGCATTCTTCATAGAGAAATACAAATAGTCTTCACACAAAGCTTTTTCAGCACGACTTGTATTAGCTCCCCAATTTTGTAAGGCAGCTGCTGCTTCAAACGTACGGGCATCCGTATGCATTTTAAAACGATTTGTATCCACTAAAATACCCAAATACATAATCGTCGCTTCCATTTCATAAATAGGAATATGATTTGGAATATTTTGAAGCAATTCAACAATTAATTCACACGCTGAACTTGCACTGCTTTCAACATATGTCAACAAAGTATTCTTAACAAACGCATCACTACGTCTATGATGATCAATCACAAGGATACGATTGCATTGATCCACAAATTCTTTGACACTTGATATTGCAGGAATACCATGATCAGCCATAATCAATAAATCTTTATTATAATCTATAGAATCCATCGCCTCATCTGGAGTAATCAAAGTATGTCTTTCTTGAATGACAGTAACAAATGAATTCATCATTTCTTGAAGCTGCTCATCTCTAGGAACATCCTTTAAAACAATAAATACTTCCTTGCCTAACGCATGTACCCAGCTAGATAAAGCTAGACATGCTCCCATACAGTCAAAATCACTCATAACATGCCCTGCAATATAGACACGATTTGATTCCATAATAGCTTCTTGAATAGATTGTGCCATAATGCGTACACGAACTTTAGAACGTGTTGAACTTGTTTCTGAGTTTCCACCCACAAATTGAACCGTTCCTCCACTTGAACGAATAGCCGCCTGATCTCCACCACGACTTTGTGCGAGTTCAATCAATTCATTGACCATATCATCTAGTACCGTAAAATCATTTGATCCATACGCAAAAGCCATACTTAACGTAATTGAAACATCTAATTTATTTGCCTCATCCTTAATAAGCTGTAAAATAGTAAAATTCTGCTTCCGTACTTCCGTTAAGATTTCTTTATTCAAAATCACCAAAAAACGATCTGAACGTAAACGTCTAACAAACATCTTATTATCTTTAGCCCACGTTACTAAAGCAGCTCTTAAATGTGTATTGATTTGGGCCATGATTTCTTCATTTTCATAAGACTGATATTCCATATAGTTATCTAACTGCAATAACCCAATCACTATTTCATTATCCAAATACTGCTGACGCATATTATAGTAATCTGTAATATCCTTCACATATAAAATTTGAGCATCTCTTTTTCTCGTGATTTCGTAAATTCGACCTTCCGATTTTCCAATAACCATATCCACATCGTCATCAAACAAAGTACGAATATTGCTGATCCAGCTGGTTAATTTACTATTAGTCAACGTAATACCCTTCTCTTTAAAGAAAGGCGAAGCCCAAGTTACAATGTATTCTTCGTTATAAGTTAAGATACCCACATCACCAAAATTCAAAGCATCTTTGGCATCTTTACCTAAAACTCTTGAAATATCTACTTCCGTCTTCATTCCATGTTCTTTTAAAGATTTCCAAAAGCCAAAGAAAGCACAGATAAAAACAATCCATACAATCAAAGCGGCAATCATATATATATATTCTTTCTTTAAAAACAACAGGATTGATAGTATAAGGCCCAAAGCTAGACCTGTAATGCATAGACTACGCCACTTTTCAAACTGTTTCATATAGAAAACCTCTATTCTTTTCGTAACTGTAAAAGACAGTCCAACTCTCCCATAAATATCCACAATAAATTAAGTCCAGGCACAAACGCACCAAAAATAGAAAGAAATGACCATTTCTTCTTTTGGTATTTGACACATAAACTCATAAAATAAACAACTCCAAAATATAATAACAAGGTACAATCCACAAAGAAAATAACTTGTGCTAAATCAACGATCCCCGTTGGACATTCTATCACATTTTGAACAAAAAAGAACGCAATCCACACCACAACAGAACCTAGACCTATCCATCTTGGGCTTTGTACCTTAGATAATGGTTGTGGCGGAATGATATCCATATGCATACGTAAGCACACCATTAATGCTACTAAATGAATACATAACGCCTGTAATAGACCTAGTAATCCTATCATCAAGTATGTAAATACTTTTAAGCTTATAAAAGGAATATATTGTGAAATCAAGCGGAAATCTTCATAGAAATCAATACCAAACAAAGTACTCCACAATAGAATAATACATAAATTGGCTATAATAGAAAGAATAAAACAAATAATAAAATTAGTCATATTCTTAGCATGTTTAAACACGCCCACCCCATATATAAATCCAATTAATAATGAGGTCCAACTATAAAACCAGGTTGTAAAGCCACCAAAAAACATTGTCATCAAACCCATGCATATGGTAACCAACGCACCCATTTTAACACCATTCATGGCTGTATAAATAAGTACAGGAAATGCAAAAATCCAAGAAGCACTGGATTCAATCATCAATGCACTCTGTTGATTTAAAAATAATAAAGCTCCATAAATAGCGCAAACCATCGCGCCTTTAGTAATTTGTTTCGTTTTTATCATACGACTATTATATAAAATAAAAAAAAAGACTTCAATATATGAAGTCTAATTAGTCAACCACGTAAGGTAACAAAGCCATTTGACGAGCACGTTTAATAGCTGTTGCTAACATTCTTTGGTATTTTGCACGAGTTCCAGTCACACGTCTAGGAATGATTTTTCCGTTAGCGTTGATGAAACGTTTTAATAATTCTACGTCTTTGTAGTCGATTTCCTTAATTTTGTTCTTAGTGAAGTAACAAACTTTTTTACGACCCATACGTTGTTTTTTAAATGCCATAAGTAAGTCCTTCCTTTCTAGAATGGTAGATCATCACTAGCAATATCTAGTGAATCATCTGCATTGAATGTTGAATCAAATGCGTTATTTGTATTCTGCACAGGATTTGAATATGGATTTTGATTATATCCATTCTGTACAGGAGCAGCATATGTATTTTGAGCAAAACCTTGATTCATTCCATAATCCTGGCTTGGAGCTGAATAACCTGATTGTGCATTTTTAGGTTCTAAGAATTGAACACTTTCTGCGACAACCTCTGTAACATATACCCTTTGTCCTTGTTGATTGTCATAAGAACGAGTTTGAATACGTCCTTCTAAACCAATCAATGAACCTTTGTGTAAATACTGTGTCATTAAATCAGCTGTTTTATTCCAAGCAACACAGTTAATAAAATCTGCATCTGGCTGTCCTTGTGTTGAAACACGACGACCAACTGCCATTGTGAATGAGCAAACACTTGTTCCACTTTGCGTTTTACGTAATTCAGGATCACGTGTCAAACGCCCAACCAATACTACTCGATTAATCATATTTATTTAACCTCGATTATTTTTCGCCTTCAGTTTTAACAACCATAACACGAATTACATTGTTACTGATACGAGACAAACGTTGGAATTCGAAAACTCCTGCATTGTTTGCAGTTACATTGATAACTACATAGTGTCCCTTTTTCATGTGATCGATTTCGTAAGCGAATTCTTTCACACCCCAGTCATCTACTTTGTCAATTGAACCACCGTTTTCAGTGATTGTTGCATGTAAACGATCTGAAACTGTTTTGAACGCTGCATCATCTAAAGATGCATTCACAATGTACATAATTTCATATTTTTTCATGTGTACACCTCCCTTTGGCCTTTTTGGCTTCTTACGAAGCAGAGAACAGGCATAAACCTGCTTAGTTATTATAACAAAAAAAGACTTTGCTTGTAAACCACAAAGTCTAATATTTTTTTAATTGATATTGAGCATTATAGTAAAGCTCATTATATTTTGTTCCTTCAAACACTTCTAGAACATCATTTAAACCTGAAATCAACTTATAATCATGAATATTTGACAGTGGAATCCACTTTGATTCTTCATTTTCGATTCCATTAAACACGTTTGTTTTATATAAGAAAACAATATGTCTGCAATTATCACTCGAGATAAATTGTTTTGTTCCACACAAACATAACTGTTCAACATTTAAACCAGTTTTTTCTTTCACATCACGCATTGCTGATTGTACAAATGATTCACCAAGTTCAATATGACCAGTTGGCAATGTGTATCCATTTGGATTTTTGCTATTTTGAACTAACACATTCCCCTTTTCATCCTGAATCATAACCATATTTGTTAATTCGCAATATTCAGCTTGCTTATTCGCATTTAATCGTCTTCTTTCAAGTGCTAATTTACCATCCGCTACAATATTACGAATTTCTGTAGAAATACGACGTTCTGGGAAAGCTTTTGAAATATGTTTTTTTGCTTCTAAAGAGAAATTGTCCAAACTGCTTTGGAATTCTTCTATACGCTGGGATAAATCAGGACGAGACAACATCCATTCTTGGAAAGCTTCTTGCGCTTCTTGAACACGCAATTGACTTTCGGCTTCGAAATCCTTTTTGAAAGCTTCCATTTGAACTTGTACTTTCTGGAATACTTGTTTGCGACGAAGTAAGGCAAGTACAGTAAATACACAGTCGATACCAAATCCAATTGTAAAAGCCGATAAAAAACTCATCAATGCCGTAAAAGGAATATCCATTACGATATCTTGAATTACAGGATGAATGATATAAACCACCACAATAGACATAATGCCAAATAAAGTGGAATTCAACAAACATACACGCCCATTAATATTCATAAATCTTTCCGAATAATCCCACCATCTTGTTTTAAATAAAATTTCCATTACCCAACTTGTAATATATTCCAAAGCACTCGTAATAATGACACCTAAAACAAACACAAGTATAGGATAATCTTTCACAAACAATAAAGGATATAAAACCAGTAAAGCACCTACTCCATAGATTGGGCAATACGGACCATAAAAGAAGCCTCGGTTAATAAATTTCTTTGCGGGAATCCCACAATATAAGTCTTCACACACCCATCCTAAAAAGGCATACAAAACAAAGTAGGCATAGGCATATACAAATTCCATCATATACTTGCCTTCATTTCTTCACTTAACTTTGCATTTGCCAACATCAATCGAATACGATTTTCCTGATTTACCTTTGATGCGCTTGGATCATAATCAATCGCAACAATATTCGCTTTCGGATATTCATCCTTAATCTTACGAACCATACCTTTGGCAACAATATGATTTGGCAGACAACCGAATGGCTGTGCACTAATCACATTAGTAACGCCAGATTTAATAAGTGAAACAACTTCACCTGTTAAAAGCCAACCTTCACCCATTTTTACACCTGGATCAATAAATGCTTTTCCGTTATCAATGACTTCACTAAAATCGTCTGGTGCAATAAAAGTTCCATCTTTTTTTACTATATCTCTAAATGTTTTCTGCATACGCATAATCACATCTTTTACTATATTGTATATATAGTGATTTTTTTCGTGCATATGATAATACTCATAATCAATAATTGAATTTTCTACACAATATAGCGCAAAATCCATCACGCCGGATAGAACGGGTTCAAAACCTTCTTCAATTAAATAATCTTCTAAGTGTTGATTACCTAATGGAGAATATTTCATATAAATTTCTCCAACAATTCCAATACGAATCTTTGTCTGACTACGATCTTGTGGAATCGCCTTAAACATTTCCAACATCTTTTTATAAATACGTTTTGATTGTTTATAAGATCCATGTTCAAACATTGGAATCAATTCATCAATAAACTGATTTACCGCCTTATCTGTAGCTCCTTTTTCAAGTTCATAAGGCTTCACCTGATTGCTTAACCACATTAAAGCATCACCATATAAAGCTCCATAAAGAATGCGAAGAATCAAAGGCATTGTAAATTCAACACTACTGCCTTTTTCTAGACCATTCGCATTGGCAGATAAACAAGGAATGTGTTGCCATCCTTCCATAGCCAAAGCTTTTCTCAATAAAGAAAGATAATTACTTGCACGACACCCTCCTGCCGTTTGTGTAATAGCACAGGCTACATGATCCATATCATATTTTCCGCTTTTTAACGCATCAATCATCTGCCCAATAACCAACAACGCTGGATAACAAGTATCATTATGCACATGTGCTAAACCTTCTTCACGTACTTGCTCCCCTTCATTTGTCAAAACTTCTAATTTATATCCGCTTTTCGCAAAGACAGGTGTCAATAAGCGAAAGTGAATAGGAAGCATAGAAGGAACTAAAATTGTATAATCCTTCTTCATATCTGAATTAAATAATGTATATTCTAAACTCAATTTTATGCTCCTTTCTGTTGGCCAATCGCCTCTTTCAACGAACGCAAACGAATTTTTGCCGCACCTAAATTATCAATTTCATCAATTTTGATTTGAGTATAAAATTTATTTCCATCCTTTAATATATCTCGAACCTCATCACTTGTAATGGCATCAATACCACATCCAAAGCTAACAAGTTGAATTAAATTCATATCTTTATTCTCAACTACATAATGTGCTGCTTGATAAAGTCTTGCATGATACGTCCATTGATTTAAAACATTCACTTTATGATTCTTTTGACGAGGGACACTTTCCTCACTAACAACCACAAAGCCAAGTTGTGTCAACAACTGATTCATTTGATGATTAATCAGTGGATCTAAATGATATGGGCGTCCACAAAGCACAATAATTGGATGATTGTTTTCGCGTGCATACGCTACAGCTTTTCGATGTTCCTTCACTAATTGTTCATGGAAAGCTTCATACTCATTTGTGGCTGCATTTTTCGCAATAATAATATCTTTTTCACTAAAATGAATACCCACCTTTTCAAAATGCATACGAATGGCCTTCGCAAAAGTCGCATCATGATCAAAATTAATGAATGGATATACAATTTTTGTCTTATCAAAATCCATATTGGCCGCAATCACTTCTGGATAGTAGGCAACCAATGGACAATTATAATGGTTATCCGATTGATGTTCATCTACATTATAGGTCATACATGGATAGAAAATTACATCCGCACCTTTATCAATCAATTGTTGAATATGTCCGTGCACAACTTTAGCAGGAAAACATGCCGTATCACTAGGAATGCTTTGTTGTCCTGAATGATACATTTCTTTAGTACTAGGTGTTGACCACACAATTTCGTAGCCTAAACTATCAAAGAAACGCGTCCAGAAAGGCAATAAGTCATAATTATTTAAAACTAAAGGCATACCAATTTTTTTATCATGTTTAAATTTTTTCTTTTGTGCATTCAACATGTCCGTTTTGATTTTGTATAAGTCTGGTAATTCTTCCTTTTTTATATCTAAATTATGAACCATCTTTTCACATTTGTTTCCTGCAACTAAGCGCGTTCCATCATTGAATGTATTAATTGTCAATGAACAATGGTTGTTGCAGCCTTGGCAAGCAACAGATTGTGATTTATGCGTAAATTTAACAAGTTGTTCATAATTCAAAATATTGCTTCTTGTTCGATGTAATTTTTTCGCATATAAAGCTGCTCCATAAGCCCCCATTAAAGGTGCAATGCTTGGTCGAATGACTTCAAGTCCAAGTTCTTGTTCAAAACAACGAAGTACAGAATCATTTTGGAAAGTTCCACCTTGCACAACGATATGCTTTCCAATATCGTCCTTATTTTTTGCACGAATAACTTTATATAACGCATTCTTTACAACAGATTTACAAAGTCCAGCCGAAATATCTTCAATACTTGCCCCATTCTTTTGGGCTTGTTTAACCCCTGAATTCATAAACACTGTACAACGAGTTCCTAAATCAACAGGGTGTTTCGATTTTAATCCAAGTGTCGCAAATTCTTTCGCATCATACCCCAATGATTTTGCGAACGTTTCAATAAATGAACCACATCCACTTGAACAAGCTTCATTCAACACAATATCATCAATGTGTCCATCACGAATTTTAAAACACTTAATATCCTGCCCACCAATATCTAGAATGTAGTCTACTTCTGGATTGAAAGATCGAGCAGCTGTATAGTGTGCCATTGTTTCAACGATTCCACCATCCAAATGGAAAGCATGACGCATTAATTCTTCGCCATAACCTGTCGCATAGGATCCATAGATTTTAATATTTGGATTTGTTTCATAAATTTTCTTTAAATCTTCTAATACAACATCCAATGGATTTCCCTTATTTGATGTATAAGAATCATATAGAATCGCATCGTTTTCATCGAGTAAAACGAGTTTTGTGGTCGTTGAACCCGAATCAATTCCTAAATAAGCTTTACCTGCATAATTTTTTAAATCTGCATACTTCGCATCATGTGATTTATGACGTTCAATAAATTTTTGATAGTCTTCTTCACTTTCAAACAAAGGTTTTGATTCTGTTAATTTAGCTGGTGCATGCACCAAATCTTCTAAAGCCTTATACAATTCATCATATGTATATTCTTGATCTGCACAAATGGCAGTTCCTAAAGCCACAAAGTTAATGGCTGTGTCAGGACAATTCACTTGTACATCACTTAACTTTAAAGTTTCAACAAATCGATTTCTTAATCCACTCATAAAGTAAAGTGGTCCGCCTAAAAACAGAATGTTTCCTTCAATTTTTCTCCCCTGTGCTAGTGAAGTAATGGTTTGATCCACTACTGCCTGGAAAATACTGGCACATAAATCACATTTATCCACACCTTGATTGATCAATGGCTGAATATCTGTTTTTGCAAACACACCACAGCGAGATGCGATGGGATATAAACGATGATAGTTTAAGCTAGCTTCATTCATTTCTTCTAAAGACATATTTAATAAGGTAGCCATTTGATCAATAAAAGCTCCTGTACCCCCAGCACAAGTTGAATTCATTCTTTGTTCTACACTTCCTTGAAAGAAAAGAATTTTCGCATCTTCTCCACCAAGTTCAATAGCACAATCTGTTTCCGGGTATAATTTACTAACTCCAGTCGCACTCGCAAATACTTCTTGAACAAAAGGCAATTCGCCTTGTTCGCTTAATCCTAAAGCCCCTGATCCGCTGATTGCAAATTTAAATGGTTCTTTTGTATATTTCTTTAATTCTACTAATTTATCTAAAGCTTTTTGACGCACTTGCGCCTTGTGCCTTTCATAACTTTTATAACAGATTTGGTTATTTTCATCTAAAACAACCGCTTTGATTGTTGTACTTCCAATGTCGAATCCTATACGATAACCCATAATCTCCTCCATTTTCTTTTATTATCAGTATTATTATACTCATTTTTCATTAATTTTCATGTATTCAAATGAAAATAACGACAACTTACAAAATATGTTCACTTTGTTGTAGATTATTCGAGACAAAACATATATCATTAAATTAACGAATAGTTAACATGTTCAATACATGGGATTGTTATAATTATTTTTGGAAAGTTGGTAAATCAAATGAAAAACAAATTAACAAAACTTGAATTCAAGTGGATTTGTTACGACATGGGAAACTCTGCCTTTATTTTATTAGTCGCGACAATTCTTCCTATCTATTTTAATTATCTTTCAAGCTCACAAGGTGTAGCCGAACACAACTACCTAAGTTATTGGAGCTATGCAGCAAGTCTTTCAACATTAATTGTTGCACTTGCTGGTCCAATTCTTGGAACACTGGCTGACTATAAAGATCACAAGAAAAAAATCTTCTTAACTTGTGCAATGCTAGGTGCATTAGCATTAGCATGTTTCTGGATTCCAAGTTCTTGGTTTGCATTTCTAGTCCTATTTATTGCTGCCAAAGTTGCCTATTCTTTATCTTTGATCGTATATGATTCGATGCTTACAGACATTACTACAGAAGAAAGAATGGATGCCGTAAGTTCAAAAGGATATGCATGGGGCTATATCGCTAGTGTTGTTCCATTTATTATTAGTTTAGTCTTTGTATTAATGTATGACAAAATGGGCATGACATTAAAGGCGGCCATGATGATTGCCTTTGTTTTAAATGCGGTATGGTGGATTGCCTTTACACTTCCTTTAGTAAAAAGCTACAAACAAAAATACTATATTGAACCAGAAGCACATCCTGCTTTGGATACGTTTGCTCGTTTAAAAGAAACTTTAATGAAGGCAAAAGAACAAAAGAAAGTCTTCTTATTCTTATTTGCATTCTTCTTCTACATTGATGGTGTTTATACAATTATTGATATGGCTACCGCCTATGGAACAAGTTTAGGATTAAATACAACTGGTCTTCTATTAGCCTTATTATTGACTCAAATTGTTGCCTTCCCTGCAAGTTTAACATTCGCTGTATTATCCAAAACAAAAGATACGGCTTCATTGATTAAGGTTGCGATCATCGCATACTTCTTAATTGCTTTATTTGCCGTACAATTGGATAAACAATGGGAATTCTGGGTATTAGCGGTTGCGGTTGGATGTTTCCAAGGTGGTATTCAAGCTTTATCTAGATCATACTTCGCAAAAATCATTCCAGAAAATGCCAGTGGTGAATACTTCGGACTATTTGATATCTGTGGTAAAGGCGCTAGCTTTTTAGGAACTATGTTGATGGGTGTTGTAACACAGATTACGGGTAAACAAAACTTAGGTGTTGCCGCTCTCTCCATCATGTTTGTGATTGGATATCTAATTTTTAATAAAGTATCTAAAATGGACGACTAAAAAAGATTGTACAAGTAACGTACAATCTTTTTATTTATCTAATTTCATGACCATTCTTACAATTCCATACAATGCTGCATATAAGACGGCAGCAACAGGCCAAATCATATAGGTGATATCCCATTGTTTTGTCCATAAGCTCCAACCAAGATAAACAGCTGTTACAAGACACCAATATACAACTGTGAATGTTTCAGTTTTCTTCTTTGCGAGCTTTTCTTTTTTCGTATAATCACCTTCTTGCAGCAATGTATCATAGCTACTTTTTATTGTGGAAACACGAATTAGAATATTCACGCCAACGGAAACCAAAATTAATAATACAGCTAAACATAATGTACACACATAATCAGATACTTCCATGCAACCTGCAATAATCAACGGAATTACAGATAAAATACACAAAACAACACCGCAGGCTAGACAGAAAGAATAATGTTCTTGATAGTTTTGATTCTTTTCTTTGACAAGTCCTGTTACACCATATTCTGTTTCAAAGGGTTCTTGTTCTAAATATTGTAAAGAACTCAATTTAATTCCTGTTTTAATGAAGATAAATACTGCAAGTGCAACCATACCTAATAATATGGCACATGCAATTCCAATGGCTAAGCCATTATTGAAAGTTGAAATCAGAAACAAAGGAATTGGACTTAAGATACATAATGTTGTCGCATTCGCAAGCATAGGTGCTGCTTTTTTCTTTTCATCCATATATGTATTCGCTTCTTCCATACTCACACGATGTAATTCACAATCTGTATCGCATATTGTCTCTGTATTTTCTTTTTCAACTTCATCTTTTAACAAGTAATCTGTGCTCACTCCAAATAAGTCAGCTAACTGAATAATCTTTTTTAAATCTGGAATTGCTCCTGCACTTTCCCATTTTGAAACCGATTGTCTGGATACACCTAGTTTTTGTGCCAATTCTTCTTGTGTCCATCCATTCTTTTTTCTTTCTTCAATTATTTTATCAGCTAGAATCATAGTTCTTCCTCCTTAGCCAAAGTTTACTAAAATTTGCGGTTGCATTCCACCAACCTGGCTTGTCAATTTATCCATTTACAGTTGCATAGATTAGAAAAGACTTACTTTAACGCAAGTCTTTATCTATGACACATATTTACTTAATATATGATTAAGCTTTTGTTCATCAATCGGTTTTGAGATTGAATCATTCATAATTGTTTGATCAATACTATATTCTGATTGCGCACTCATGGCAACAATTGGAATGGATGGATTGATTTTACGAATGCATTTAGCAGCTTCATCCCCATTCATTTTTGGCATCATAATATCCATCAAAATCAAAGAATACTTATTTGGTTGTTCCTTAACTTTTTCAACTGCTTCTAATCCATTCCATGCCTTATCTACATTGGCATGTACGGCATTTAAATAAAACTCTGCCACTTCCATATTAATTTCATTATCTTCTACCAACAATATACATTTGTCATGTAAATCTAGTTTGGTGCTTTCTTGATTATCATTAACAGATGTATCCAATTGGTAAGTAAGAACGACCTTAATTTGTGTACCGACATTTACTTCACTTTTAACTTCAATACTTCCACCAAGCTTATCCACTAAGCCTTTCACAATCGACATACCTAAACCAGTTCCTTCATATCTTGTTCTGGCATCTTGTTTAACTTGTGAAAACGGCGTAAACAAGTGATTCTCAATATAATCTTCACTCATACCAATTCCCGTATCTTTAATTTCAAATTCAAATGTAACTTTTGAATCATCACTCGATATTTCTCTGACATACGTATCAATCGTGCCATTTGACTTATTGTACTTAATGGCATTCGTTAATAGGTTTACGAGAATTCTTCTAAGTTGTAATGCATCTCCAATTAAATGCGTATGGACTACATTCTCCATATGCTTGTGATATGTAATATTTTGAAGGGATACTTGGGCATCAATCAAACTATTCAATTCTTCAACCATATAATTTAAATCAAATGGCTCATTCACAATCTCCATATGATCTGATTCTAATTTAGACATATTCAAAACATCTTCAACCAATTCATTTAAGTGTTTTGTCAAAACTTCCATCTTATTTAAAGAATCATCCAACTTATCCATATCACCCCAGTTTTTACGTATAATCTGCATCATACCTAAAATACCATTGATTGGCGTACGAATATCATGGCTCATACGATTCATAAAATCAGTTTTAGCTTTACTTTCTAAATCTACTTTTTGATATGCTAATTGTAACTTTTTCTTTTCTCTATCTTCTTTCTCATGAAATGCCGATGTATTTCTGAACAAAATAATAGCACGTACTATATTACGTTCCTTTTGAATATCTATATCATAAATAACATCTTCACTCATCAATATCATTTCTTGAATCCAGATCACACCTTGATGTGGTATTTGAATCTGATATTCAACCGTAACATGTTTGTCCCCTGCTCTATATCGATTTAAAAGGCTTTGACTCGATTCAACAACGCTAAAGCTTCCCAAACAATCCTCTAACACGCTCGTTTTTATTTGTTTAAAATATACATTATAATCACATGGTAAATTTGGTTTTTTATCTGCACACATATAATTGTCGTAAATACCATCGATTTGATTCTGCGTTAAATTCACGGAGAAAATTGATTGTGCCATTGCCATCAAAGCTTCAATATAATGATCGTTTTCTAAAATAGATTGTTTCAACTGATCATAATAACGCATCAATTGTTGCTTCTCATCCATTTCAATTGTGTCATAATAAATTTTAAAACCTAACGCAAAATGATGCAGATGATTCTTTTCATCGCTGTCTAAATAAACGGCTATAATTTTCCCTTTTAATTTTGTACGCTTAATTTGATGACAATATGAAATTTCTAATACAGGATTTTCCTTTGTGAGACACTCATTTAAATAGTCAAGCTGTAACACATGACGATACTCTTCCTTCTTATTCTCTTCAAACAATTCATTTAGAATTTGCTCAACTGCACCCGAGTAGATACCATCTTCTGCTAAGAAAAAGGAATAGCTAGCCCGTAAAGTAAAATATGCATCGATTTTAGCATCACAATAAATACAATCCGAAAAATTATACCCTTTATCTTTTAATTGTTGTATAACACGAAGAATCAAATCACGTTTTTCTGTAGCCTCATTGATTTTCGCCTGGTTTTTATCAATATACATATTTTTATCTGCCTGACAAAACAATTCGCGCATTGTTAATTTTGAAAAATCATTTGAATACGCAAAACCAGCCGCATAACTTAATGGGATTTCTGAACATTTAGCACATTCTTTTTTGATATTTTCTAAATTTCTTTTTACATCTTCCTTTGTCACATTTTTAAAGAAGGCAATGAATTCATCACCGCCACAGCGACCTACAAATTGATTTTCATCCACACCGTTACGAAGACTTTTCGCAAACAAATTGATGTATAAATCCCCTCTTTCGTGTCCTTGTTGATTGTTGATGATTCTAAGATTATTTAAATCAAACACACAGATTGCCATATTTTGTTCAGCTTCTAAAGTTAAAATCTCTTCACACTTATTTTTATTTGGCAATCCTGTAGCTTCATCTAAATATATTTTACTTTTTAATTCTCGATTCGCCTTCGCATAATGGAAAGCTTTAAAAAGTTCATACAAAATCATAAAGATGAGAATTACAATATCAATGATTGTCAACGCTTCAAATTGTCCTAAACGTGTTGCGATTCTTTGTGCATATGTTTCTGCAAGCCCTGTGGCCACATCACATAGAGAAAAGAAAGTTTCACTCTTTTGAATAATATTCGTATTCTCATATCCAACTTGTCGAACAAGATCAATCTCTTGTTTTAAAGTATCAAAATACGCATCTAATTCTTCCATTTTAGCTTGAAAAGCCTTGTCATCTAACGAAACCAAATCTAATTCTTCACTGCCAAAACGAAGTCCTTCAATATATCCATCCACATCCGCAATCATTTCATCTTGCGGCATTCCTGCATCTTCCAATTTAATAATTCGCTGTGTTTTTCCACGTACCAATCCTGCATAATTGACAACGCGAGCCGTTCCTTGAATTCGAGATACCATTAAAATGATGATTAAAATCAGCACAATCAAAACACTGGTTAAAACCGTCATTAAAAAGCGTATCATTTTTGAAATATGTCTTTTTCGTTTATCTTTCATACAATTATTCCTTATATATTTATTGTATTAAGAAAATGAAATTATCACAAGAAAATAATAAAAGGATAAATCACAAACGATTCATCCTCTTATTGATCCATACCATGATCCAAATACCTGCGCCAATACATACTAAAGCTAAGCCAATCAGCAGTAAGGCAGTACCATCATGCATCGCACCATCATACCCTACATATGCGTTTATTTTCCCCTTTAAAAGCAAGAAAACAGTTCCTGCAATCAAAAATAAATTCGCAACAAATGCAGGTGTAAAGACACGATCCTTTTGATCCATAATAACATCCCCTTATTGTTACCGATGTATTATATCATTTCATTCCTTTATTAAACCTTAAATTTCTCTTAACTTTCTTAGCATTTGATTGTACAATAGATAAGAATAAAAGAAGGAAGGATTCTTATGCAAAACATTGATGAATTAGTTGATTTACACGAATGCCCTCTATGTGAAGGTGGTTCGATTCTAGAAGAAGAAGGAAACGGATTCTATGCACAATGCATGGATTGTGGCTGCTATACAGTTCATGTTGATTATAAAAACGAAGAAGATCGTTTAGAAGCTGCTAAAAGAGCCGCTGAATTATTTAATACAGGTAAAGTATTAAAATCAAATCCTGGTGAATAAGAAAATGAGTGGAAAATTCCACTCAATTTTTTTATTTAACTGAATTTTGATCTAACCACTTGCCTCGAACCATACGAATCAAGAATATAATACCCCTAAATACCAGTTCGAAAGTCATTGTGGCCCATACACCAATAACGCCATATCGTTTTGTGAAAATAATAATTGGTAAAACACGCATTCCCCACATGCTCAACGCATTTAGAACAAAAGGACATTTACTATCTCCGGCCCCACGTAATGCTCCCATTACTACAATACTAATCGCAAATAATGGTTCAGAAAAAGAAACAATCCTTAAGCACTCACTAGCTCCATCAATAACTTCTTGACTATTCGTTAGTGTTGAAGCCAAAAATGGTGCAAACACAAACATGATAACGCTCATAAATATCACTAGAGCAAAAGATAATAAGGTTGTTAAATACGCAAATCGTTTTGCCATATCCTTTCGATTGGCCCCAATACTTTGTCCAACCAATGTAGTTGCAGCACCACCAATTCCATAAGCTGGCAAATAACATAATCCTTCTGCTGAAACAGCCACATAATTAATAGCCACACTGATTGCACCCATCCCTGAAACGACACCCGTCATCACAACTTGAGCTAAAGATAGTGTCACTCTTTCAAGACCTGCTGGAATTGAAAGATTCACTACATTCTTCAAGATATCTTTATCAAATTTCCACGATTCATCACCTAGAAGTCGTAATGATTTTTCCTTTTTGACTACAATATACATTAAGATAAAGCCTACAACCAATTGCGCCATTCCCGTTCCTAGTGCAGCTCCGGCAACGCCTAAATTTAGTATATAAATAAAGAAATAGTTAAAAATAACATCGAATACACACATTGAAATATTCATAAGACTTGGAAGCACGGCATTCCCTGAACATCTTAACATTCCTGAATGTAACATCGCCATCATATTAAATGGAATAAAAGCACCTACTATAGCCAAATATAAAGTGGCATCTCTACAAATTGATGGGTCTGCTCCCAATAATTTTGGTAAATAAAAACTGAATGCTACCACAACCAATGCCATACATAAACCAAAGATGATATTAAAGAGAATTGACTGACATACTACCTGTCTTGCCAATTTATTTTTACCAGCCCCTAAATATTGAGCTACCTGCACTGAAAAACCTAATACCGCAGCTGTACAAATTCCTCCAAAAAGCCATGTTGTACTGGCAACAACACCAATGGCTGCCGTAGCCTTATAACCTAGTGATCCAACCATAGCTGTATCAATATAACTCATGGCCGTTCCAACTAATTGTTCTAATATTGCAGGTACAGATAATAAAATGACGATTTTTAATTGATCTTTGAATTCTATTTTTTTATTTTCGCGCATCTGCGCCGTTATTTCCATCATGTTCATAAGATGATTATACAAAGAAAAAAGATGTATGTCACCATACACCTTTTATTCTTCTACCTCTTCACGCCACATTTTAGCTCCTAAATGAGCTAACTTTCCGTCCAAGTTATCATAACCACGATCAATGTGATAAATATCATGGATTTCTGTCACACCATCAGCCATTAAAGCTGCGATGACAAGTCCAGCACCACAACGAAGATCTGTTGCAGTTACTTTAGAACCATGTAACTTTGTCTTTCCGTTGATAAACGCACTTGGTGTGTGTACATCAATGTCAGCACCCATCTTATTTAACTCTGCACAATGTTTGAAACGTTCTGTATAAATTGTTTCCGTTACTACAGATTGACCTTCACATTGTGTTAATAATACAGTAAATGGTTGTTGAACATCTGTGGCAAAACCTGGATATGGTTTTGTCAAGATTTCTGTACGTTTCAAAGGTTTATCTGTTTTAAATACATGAATAAAATCCGAACCAACTTCCATATTGATTCCCACTTCTTGAAGTTTCATAACAATGGCTTCCAAGTGTTGAGGAATAATATTTTCGATGCGCATGTCATTGGCCATAGCGGCTGCCATAATCACATAAGTTGCTGCTTCAATACGATCTGGAATGATTTCATGAATACAGCCCTTTAAATATTCAACACCATCAATCACAAGAGTACTTGTCCCCATACCATGAATTCTAGCACCCATTTTATTTAATAATGTTGCGATATCAATAATTTCAGGCTCACGTGCGGCATTTTCAATAACCGTTCTACCTTTTGCGTAAACAGCTGCCATCATAATGTTGATTGTAGCTCCTACACTCGAAATATCTAAGAAAATATTTGTTCCTTTTAATTCTTTCGCATCCAATATATAACATCCATTTTCATATTGAATATTTGCACCCAAAGCCTCAAACCCTTTTAAGTGCAAATCAATAGGTCTTGGACCTAAGTAACATCCACCAGGCATCTTAATTTCTGCATGCCCAAATTTTCCTAACAAAGCTCCCATAAAATAGTAGCTTGCTCTTAATTTAGAAACAGCTTTAGATACCATAGGAATATTTTCCATATGAGTAGGATCTATATATAATGTTTCTTCATCTCGTTTTTCAACATAAACACCAAGTTCATTTAATAAAACGATCAAAGACTGTACATCTGAAATATTAGGTACACCATAAATTGTAACCGGCTCATTTCCTAAAACACATGCTGGAATTAAAGCCACAGTCGCATTCTTTGAACCACTAATACGTACTGTTCCATTTAAATCATGTCCACCTTCAATTTTAATGACTTTTTCCATTCATTTTCCCCCATTTCAAGGTAATGCCTATCTATTATAGCCTATTCAATCCGGATAATCTAGAAAAATATTGTAAATTCCAAAAGCCATCTATTTTAAATGTTTTTCCATCCAATTTGTGATTTCATTTAAACGACGCAAACGATGTTGAGGAAGTCCCGTACGTGATAAATCATGATTTTCACCATGGAACAAGCACATGCGAGCTTCAATATTCTGATCTAACAAAGCATTCAACATTTGTAGGCCTTCACAAAGTGGACAACGATAATCCTCATCAGAGTGAATAAACAATGTTGGTGTTTTCACATTACGTGCATATTTCAATGGTGAATGCCACCACAATTTTTCTGGATTTTCGTCATATGTAGCAGATTGTTGATCTTGTGCAAAGTATGGCCCAATATCACTTGTCTGAGAGAATGAGATCCAGTTGGCAATACTTCTTTGACTAGCAGCACACGCAAAACGATCCGTATGACCAATGATCCAGTTTGTCATAAATCCACCATAGCTTCCACCAGTTACACCAACTCTGCTTGAATCAATTTGAGGATATGTTTCTAAGACTGTATCTGTAAACTGCATCAATTCATCATAATCAATCGTTCCATATTTTCCACGAATGTCCATAAACTCGTTGCCACGTCCATCTGAACCATGAATATTACAGAAGAATACAAAGTATCCCTTACTTGCCCACACTTGCATTTCATGATAGAACACTTTTCCATATACTGTTTTAGGTCCACCATGAATATCTAAAATAGCCGGATATTTTTTTGTTTCATCATAATCTTTAGGCAATAATACCCATCCTGTTAAATCTTCACCAAAATTAACTTCTACAGGATCTGCCACATATGTATCTTCCATTTTATTAAAATCAGATAATTGAACGGCTTTACCATCTACAACTTTATACAATTGTTGAAGACTTGCCACATCAGCTCCAATAAAATATAATGTGTCATCTTCAAATGCGAAAGATTGAATTGTTCCTGACCATTCAAATACAAGTTCAATGTTTCCATTTTCTAATTTATACAAATTATTGTGATCATAGATCGTAGAAACAAAATATAACGCATCTTTATTTACTAGAGTCGCATTACCTGCAACTAAAGCACAATCTGTACCTACACTGTTTCCAACACATTCTTGCCAATCAGCAATTAAATTAAAGTCTTGATCAAAGAATTTTGGATTCTCATTCAAACCATATTTTTCATGTGTGCTTGCGATAAGAACCAATTTACCATCCATAAAATCAAAACTTTGGATACTTCTTTCCTTAGCATCTACAACTGTACTTACAGAACCATCATATTTATAAAGATTTTCATATAAAGCTTGTTTTCTTGTCCAATTTTGTCCTGTATAATACAAAGCACCATCATGAATCTTTGCGTTTGACACATCAAAAGTACCTTCTGTAACGCAAACAAGTTCTTTTGTGTCTAAATTATATGTATATAAATGCATACGATGTTTATTGGTGATTCCCTGACCATTCATATAGAAAGGAATCTCATCAAACACTTCATAATCACTTTCTTCTTCAACAAGTTTTTCTTTAGTCATCAAAACCAAAGTATTCTCGTTTAAATATCCCAAAACATTCATTCCTGGTTTATCAAAGCGAGCAATTTCTTTGGCTTCTCCACCATTCAATGCCAAACGATATAAAGATGTAGATTTTTCAATATTCTTACGATTTCCACAGAATAGAACCGAATTTTCATTTTCAATATAAAACCCTGCTTCTTTTCCAAAAGAAGTTAAATCATATACTTTATCGTCCTTTACGCATTTTAAAGTATATTCATAAGCATTGTCTTTTTCAGCTGCTACTCCATCAACAAAAACTTTTACTCCATCTTTCACTTTTAAATTTCCATAAAAGTGATAAGACAATAAATCATTAATTTCAACTGACTTCATATATTTCCCCTCCAAATTATGCAAAAAGCAGGCTTAAAGCCTGCTTTATTTAAAAACTTTAATTATTCAGCTTTTCCAGCAGAACCAAAGAAGTTTTCCATCATTTCTTTACATAATGCTGTGATTGCATCAGCACCTGGTTTTAATAATTTACGTGGATCGTATCCTTTTCCTTCTTGGTCTTTTCCAGCTTCGATGTATTTACGAGTTGCTTCAGCAAATACTAACTGACATTCAGTATTAACGTTAACTTTAGAAACACCTAATGTGATAGCTTTTTGAACTTGTTCACGAGGGATTCCTGAACCACCGTGTAATACTAATGGTTTTCCGTTTGTTACGTTTTGGATTTCTTCTAAACGATCAAAGTTTAATCCAGCCCAGTTTGCAGGATATTTACCGTGGATATTTCCAATACCAGCTGCTAAGAAGTCTACACCTAAGTCAGCGATAGTTTTACATTCTTGAGGGTCAGCTAATTCACCAGCAGATATGACACCGTCTTCTTCTCCACCGATTCCACCAACTTCACATTCAATTGATAATCCTTTTGAGTGTGCTAAGGCGATCATTTCTTTTGATTTTTCTAAGTTTTCTTCAAATGCATAGTGAGAACCATCGAACATTACAGAAGTAAATCCTGCTTCGATAGCAGCTTTTGCACCTTCATATGAACCGTGGTCCAAGTGTAAAGCTACAGGAACTGTAATTCCCATTGCATCGTGGATTTCTTTTACCATAGCAGCAACTGTTTTGAAACCACACATGTATTTAGCAGCACCTTCAGATACTCCTAACATAACTGGTGATTTAGCTTCTTCAGCAGCAGCTAAGATAGCTTTTGTCCATTCCAAGTTATTGATGTTGAAAGCACCAATCGCATAGTGCCCTTCGTGAGCTTTGTTGATCATTTCAGTAGCAGATACTAACATTACTCTATTCCTCCTTTAAACATTTCTGTCATAACTATTCTACTCCATAACGCCTAATTTGAAAAGTGAAATTATTAACTAACGACGTGATTTTCCGGATAATTCAACTGGTTTGGACAAAGTACGAATTCTTTCTAGAATTCTTAGACTCGCAATTGTATTATTCGGTTTATTCACAAGACGATACTGCTGTTCTAGTTCTTCCATTGAATAATTTGATGTAAAGTATGTTTTCATTCCTTTATTCATACGCTCATCTAAAACAGGAAGTAAGATTTCATCTCGCGTCCATTGCGTAATACTTTCAGCTCCAATATCATCTAAAACCAAAACATCACTGTAGCGTAAATGGTTCATCACCCTTTGACGATATTCATTATCTGTCATAAACTGTTTCAATTCCTGAATCAATAATGGAACCTGTACAAAAGAAACACTCTTATTATTTTTGGCATAGTAATTACAGATTCCCTTCATTAAATAAGACTTTCCAGTCCCTGGATTTCCATATAAATACACGCCTTGATTTAGTGGTATACTACTCACACTTTGGGTATAAGCTGCCATATAATCTTTTTCTTTGGCAGCACTTAAAAAGCAGGCATCATTTAAATCGATTAAATAATCATTTAAAGACATATGAGAGAAGCGAAATTTACTTTGATGAGCCAATTGCTGATCTCGTTTTTGTTCATACTGACAAGAAGCATAATATTCATTCAAGAAACCAGAATCGTCAATTTTTAATTTTGTAGCCTTACCACGAATCTTCTGTACACAATAATCCAATCCTTTACAGTTTCTACATGCGCTCACACTCTTGATCCACTGCAACAAAACGCCACTATTTTCTTCTACAAAAGATGCATCTAAATGATTCTGTTCAAGAAATATTTGAATCCATTCATTCTCTTTTAAACGAGCAATATTCTTTTGTCTTTCCATCATTTGCTCTTCTGAAAGTTTAATATTTAAATTCACTACAACTTACCTTCTTTCAACATCTTTTGAAGTTCTAACATCTCCTGTTGGATTTGCGTATCTGATTTTTCTTCCTTTTGCGTATAGAACTTCTCATCAAGTACAACCTTTTCTTCTTTTTTCTCTCTTTTATTTTCTGTTGGCGCTTGGTTGATAATTTCCAATGCTTTCTTCCTAGAATCCACGCCCAGGCGAACCCAGCTTGCCGCAACTTTTTCAACGTAATTTCTAGAAAATTGTTGATGTGTTTGCTGCAAAGTATATTCAATCAAAGTATTCACAACTTCAACTGAAAGCTGGAATTGTGTGCATAAACGTTCAATCAATGACTGATCCGATTTCACAACAGGAATACCATTTTGTTTATTCTGCAAAAATTTAACAGGTGGCATCTGATATGGATCTTTACTTGTTTCCATAACCTTACGATTACGCATAACCATCTCTTTTAATTTGTCCAAATCAAATACATGTGTTGAAGGATTAATACTTCTTTGCACGTATCTACGCATATCTTTGGCATCAATTCCATATATTTGTGCCATCTGTGCAATACGATCTAAATTTTCATTAGTTCGATAACGTACCGGAAAAACACGATCCATCCCTTTGAAGAGTGTCGCAAAATCAAAATCATATTTTTGTTTGATTGTCGGTTTCACCTTTTCGTACGCAATCTCTTTAGATTCGTTCCACGAATCTAAAATTGAAACATCCAAAGGACTTTCTACTTTGGTATATACAGAAGAAATCGTCTTATCTTTATGAAGCATTGCCTTTATTTTATCAAAACACTTTGATCCTACACTTGCCAAATACAATCTTGAATACGTATCATGACATAAAAATTTATCTGGTAATAATGGAGCATACAATAAAATCAACATGTCATCTTCATGAACATAGGTTTCAATTAAATGATATTGCTCTAAATAATTTCGTGCCTTATCAAATTGTGAAGCATTTATATTCAACAGTAAATATACGTCTTCTAATTCAACAGAATTTTGAATAGAACCTAAAAATTCATATAGACAAATTGAACTTTTACCCATCAAAGGACCATACAACAAATGCAAAGATTGTCTTTGTTCAACAGATAAATGTTCTATGCAACGCACTTCAATCGCCATGTACCTTCTCCTCTTTTAATGCTTCTTCTATTTGTTTATGCAGCTGTTCTACTGTACCATTATTTTGCAGTACAATATCACTTTTTGCCATCTTCTCTTCCGGATTCATCTGTGATACAAGTCTTGCCAAAGCTTGTTCCCTAGTAAAATTGCGATAGGTTTGTAGGCGCGATAAGGCTACATCTAAATCAGCCACAACGCACCATATTGAGTCAAAATGATCTTGTGCAGAAATCTCAAATAAAATTGGCATTTCCACAAAGACAATCGAACTCTCTTGTTCATAAATCCATTTATGCATCTGTTCAAAAATCAAAGGATGCAAGATGGCTTCCACTTGTTTTCTATGTTCTGCCTTAGAAAACATATATGAAGCTAAACTTTCCTTAATGATCTGTCCATTTGAATCCAATTCAACAATACGCAAATCATTTAATTTCTGATAACCCAAATTTCCCTTTTTTAATAAATCCGCATTGACCTGATCACAATCTAAAACAGGATATTTTTTTCTTAAATATCGAGAAATCTCACTCTTTCCTGAACCCATAGATCCAGTGATTCCTATTACTTTCTTTTTTGACAATTTGGACATAGATAAGTCCCCCTTTGTGATACAGTTAATTTTTTAATAGCATGATGACACACTTTACATTGTGTTTGATCATGTACATTCAAATAGAGTTGAAAACGTCCCGTTACCCCTAAACTTGAGGTATAAGAACGGATGGTTGTTCCACCAAAACGTGTAGCTCCCTGCAAGATTCGCTTTGTCTGAAAAACTATTTTCTCACAATCTTTCTTTGAAAGCTTTGAGGCACGGCTTCTAGGATCTAATCCTGAGGCAAAACATATCTCATCCGCATAAATATTTCCAACACCTGCCATAATCGATTGATCTAACAGGCAGGATTTCAAATTTCGTTTTAACGAATGAACACAGGTATAGAAATACATTCCATTCACTCTTTCATCCATATAATCATATCCAACATTTTTAAAACAAGGATATGCATGAATATCTTCTTTTTTAGGATACAAATACATTCTTCCAAATTTTCTTGTATCATGATACGACATATAGGCTCCACTATTTAATTTAAATACTATATGAATATGTTTATTCTCACAAAGCATATTATAAAGATAAAATTTACCTTCCATTCTTAAGTGAACAACTAGATCATAGTCATCCAGACCAAAAATCAAATATTTTCCAAGTCGATTAAACGAATGGAATGTTTGCCCAATTAATTGATTTTTAAAAGTTTCTACTTCTACATTATCAATAATCTTAGGATAATATATCAATACATCTTCAATTGAAACATCTTTAATTTGTGTTTCCAACGTACTTAATACGGTTTGTACTTCTGGTGCTTCCGGCATTATTTTGCCTCATACCATGACTTTCCAACACTAATACTTGCCTTTAATGGAACCTTTAATTCCATTGCACTTTCCATTGTTTCTTTGACAAGTTTTTGCATCAAGTCCAATTCTTCATCTGGCACTAAGAAAATCAATTCATCATGGATTTGAAGAAGCATTTTTGATTTTACATCGGCATCCTTTAAAGCTTGATCCATTTTCAACATCGCAATCTTGATCAAATCGGCTGCACTACCTTGAATTGGTGCATTCATGGCAGCTCGCTTACCGAATTCTCGTGTCATAAAATTCTTATCGTTGATTTCAGGAATCTCTCTTCTTCTGTGGAATAATGTTTCGACATATCCATGTTCCTTACAGAAATCAATCAATTGATTCATATATTCGTGAATCTGAGGATAACTTTCAAAGTACATCTTCATAAATTCACCCGCTTCTTTTCGTGTGATATTTAATTGTGAAGATAAACCAAATTCAGTTTGTCCATATACAATACCAAAGTTAACTGTCTTGGCAATTCTTCTTTTATGTTCATCTACCTCTTCTGGTGAACACCCAAAAATTAAAGTTGCCGTTTTTGTATGAATATCCAAACCTTCATTAAACGCTTTTATCATGTGATCCTCATTGGCCATATGTGCCAACATTCTTAATTCAATCTGCGAATAATCAGCAGACAATAAGTGATAGCCATCTTCGGCGACAAACGCCTTACGAATTTCTTTACCTAACTCATCCCGAATACTAATATTTTGTAAGTTTGGTTCACTACTTGAAAGTCTTCCAGTTTGCGTCATTGTCTGATTAAAAGAAGTATGAATCTTTTGATCCGAACGAATATGTTTTTTCAAACCATCAATATATGTACTGGATACCTTCGCAATTTTTCGATACTCAAGAATATCATCAATGATTGGATGTTTTCCACGAAGCTTCTCTAATACATCTGCAGATGTTGAACGTTTTTTTCCACCTGAACTTAAGTTCAACTCATCAAATAAGACATTCGCCAATTGTTTTGGTGAATTGATATTAAAAATCATACCTGCATGTAAGTAGATTTTTTGAGCAAGAGCATCCAATTTCTCATTTAATAAAGCTCCATACTCATCTAAAAAACTTTCTTGAATCGAAATACCTTCTTGTTCCATTGAAAACAAGACATGTGTTAATGGCATTTCAATATCTTCATATAAAGACAATACATTTTCTTCTTTTAAAGAAGCACGAAGCTTGTCCTTTTTTTCATATAGTTGCTGAGTCAAACTATGATAGATCGCCTTTTCTCTTTCCAAACTATAAGCAGGCTCCTCTTTTGTCTTCTTAGATACATCATGGAAAGATTCTGGAAGGTGAATTTGAAGTGCTTCTAAGACTGCATCACTATCTGTTGCGGTAGAATTCAATAAGAATCCAGCAATATGTAAGTCATTACTAAAAGTATTCCATTTAAATCCATAGCGATCTAATAAATGCATCATTTCCTTTGTATCCCATGTACTCACTTCTTTTGTTTCCAACAATGTTTTAAAGTTTGTATCCTCTAATGCATGTTCTACTGAAATATAATAAACAGTTTTATCTTTTGGAATCATAAAACCATACAATTTTTGATCTAAATAAGGCTCTTGAGTACATACTGGCATAACCATAACGTCATCCATATTTTCAAATTCAAAATGGTCCACTTCTTTTAAAGGCCATTTTTCCTCTTTAGTCTGTTTCGTACGATTTACCAATGATCGCATTTCATATTTTTCATAGAATGCATTCACATTATCTTGAATTCCTGTAAACTCACAATCGCATAATTCAAATGGCAATTCCATCTTTGTATAAATAGTAGCCAATTCTAAAGACATGAAGGCATTATCTTTATCTTTTTCTAGCTTTTCTTTTAATTTTCCTTTTACTTCATCAATATGAGCATAAACATTTTCTACAGTGGAATATTGATTCAATAAACGCAAGGCTGTCTTTTCACCAACACCGGCTACGCCTGGAATATTATCGGCTGTATCACCCATTAATCCTTTCATATCAATAACTTGACTTGGAGTAATTCCATACGTATCCATTAAATTTTGTTCGTCCATTAGATCCATTTCACTTAAGCCCTTTTTCATCAAAAGAACATGTGTACTTGAATCAATCAACTGTAATAAATCACGATCACTAGTCAGAATTGTAGTTTGAACATCTTTGCAGCATTTGGCCATACTTCCAATAATGTCATCAGCTTCATAACCTTCTTGTTCATAACGTTTGATTCCAGCCGCATCCAAGTATTCTCTAACAATTGGAAATTGAACAATCAATTCTTCATCCAATGGTTTTCGTGTTCCTTTATACGCTTCAAATTGTTTGTGTCTAAACGTAGGTTTTCCTGCATCCCAAGCCACTAAAATCTTATCTGGTTCAATAATGTCAATTGCCTTGTTCAACATCATCACAAAGCCATAAACCGCATTGGTTGGAATGCCATTGGATGTAGTCATTCTATGTGTATATAACGTTGCATAATATGCACGAAATAGCATGGAGTTTCCATCTAATAATAATAGTTTTTTCATACGCGTACCTCTTTTCTTCTATTTTAACATATATGAAAAGAAGGAAACGAATCCCTGACTCATTTCCTTCGAATATTTTGCATTTTCAACTTTTCCATCCGCTTAAATCGAATATCTTTGATTGTCGCATATCGCATGAATACTGTAATAATATAGATCAACACGAATATAGCCACACCATTAAAAATCAATGTCAAAGCTTCAACGTGAATAAACCATTTCACAAAGCTCATTGTGAGATATCCGAAGATCTTTGCGCCAAAAAAACAAATTAAATCATTCGCAAACATCATTAGGAATACAATACCAAATTGTACCCAGTGATCTTGATCCATCGCTTCTTGAAAAAAGCCAATAGCCCAGCCAAACAAGCCAAACAAAAGCATCTTAACAAGCCAGTCTGAAGTAAAAAACATTCCCACACAAAGGCCACATAAACAAGCATATAGAAACCGATTTAAACTTCTTTCATGAAACACTACTAATAGACATCCACAAAAACATAGATGGCTAACTAAAGATAGTGAGGAATATGTAAAATCAACGCCAAACAAAGAAGCAATCAATTGATCTAACATAGCTAGAATGGCTAAGAAAATAAATGAATAACGTTCCTTATTTATCATTTACTCTCCTCTTTTCCAATCACAAGACAATAGTCAAAACTTTTCATATTGGATACAGGTGATACATAGACAGTTGAAATAATGGAGTCATCATTTAAAGATACATCTTTTACTTCACCTATCAAAATTCCACTCGGATAGTTTCCACCCTTACCACTTGTCGCAACTTTTTGTCCTTTTGTGACAATCGCATCATTGTCAAATAAAGATACTCGATATGCCTTTTTTTCTGTATCATACGATTGTAAAACACCTTCTACACTTGTACCATCTTCCAAAGACATCTTTATCGCAATATCATTACTTAAATGCTGGCTTGTCAACAATTGTACAGTGCTCGTCATTGTTTGAACACTTTCAACCAAGCCAATGGCACCATCACTTGTTGCCACAAGCATATTCTTTTCTACCCCTTGTTTTTTGCCAGCTGAAATTGTCACTGTCTGCAACCACGAATCACTTGAACGTTCTAAAACAGATACACTGATTGTTTTAGCATCCCCAAATCCGCCTTTCATTTCAAGCAACCCTTCAAGTTGTTTATTTTTATTTCTTTCATCTTCATATGCCGTCTGATAATTCTTTTGTTCTGCCAATTGTTTTGACAAATATTCATTATCATCATAAGCATGCCAAAGATTCGCAAAATCATTAACTGCATTTCCGATTGAAGACAGCGGATATTGAATTAATCCATATTTTAAGTATGTCCATGCACTATATCCAATATTCGTGATGGAGTTTTGTCTTAAGCCAAACATTGCACATGCTAGTATACATAAAACGACAATTGTCGTAAGTAATCTTTTTTGAATTCGAGTAAATTTACGCATAATATCCCCCAAACTAACTTATATTATAGCGATAAAGCCTCCTTCTTTCAATCGAGATATTTATGCTCTTTAAACGAATAATATTGATTTTGTCCTACAATAATGTGATCAATTAAATTCACTCCCATTGTCATTGCGACATGAACCATTTTATAGGTTACCTCAAAATCTGCTTTGGATGGTGTACAATCACCAGAAGGATGATTATGGGCAATCAAAACGGAGTTTGCGTTTTGAAGAAAAGCCTCTTTAAACACTTCTCTAGGATGTACTACACTTTCATTCAAGGTTCCCTTAAACAAAACACGATGAGAAATGAGTTTACTTTTTGTATCTAAATACAGAGCAATAAAACATTCTTGTGGCAAAGAGCCATACTCAAATTCAAACCATTCAATCACATCTTCAGGTCTCATAATGGAGGCATGATATACCTTTGATCTAATGACACGTTTACTGAGTTCCACACTTGCCAGAAGCTGTAAAGCTTTAACTTCTCGTATTCCTTGAATCTGCATCAATGTATTTACATGCATTGACATTAATTTTGATAAACCTTCACTTTCTTTCAATACATCGGATGCAATTTCGAATACGGAACGATTTTTATTCCCGCTTTGAAGAATCAAGGCAACCAACTCTAAATCGCTCAAAGATTCTAAGCCATAGCGTAGCGCTTTTTCTCGTGGGCGCTGTTCCACTTCCATCTCTTTTACCTTCATATACTCTTATACGAAAAAAAATACACTTTTTTTAATTTATTTTACTTTTTTGCTTGCAAAGTACAGAATCACATGGTATATTATTTAAGCGTCAAGCAAACATGGCGGTTGTGGTGAAGTTGGTTAACACAGCGGATTGTGGCTCCGTCACGCGCGCGTTCGAATCGCGTCAGCCGCCCCACTAAGATTTTTAAGTTTCGAGAGATCGAAGCTTTTTTATTTACTTTTTTTAAATTTATTTGTATATTAGGAACATGAAAAAATTATTACTCATACTTTTAAGTCTTACATTATGCGCGTGTCAAGCACCAACAAAGAGTACAACTTCGACTTCAAAAAAAGCTTGTGATGTAACAAGCGAAGAAGAAAAGTGCAACGAAAAAGACAATACTAAAACAAATTTTAATGAAATTAACTTTGATGAAGCCATTCAATACTTCACTCAAGAAAAATCGGGTGTTTTATATTTCGGATTTTCAAGTTGTCCTTGGTGCAAAGAAGCTAAACCCATTTTAAAGAAAGTCGCAAAAGACAATGGAATCGACATCCAATATGTAAAAGTAAGAGACGAAGAAAAGAATCGTCTTTATACAGATGAGCAAAAAGCGATTATTGAACCATATATCCAAGATTATATGTCAAATAACGATGAAGGTATTCTAACCTTATATGTTCCTCTAGTGTTGGTTGTAAAGAATGGAAAAGTCATTGATGGACATGAAGGAACATTAGAAAGTCATGATGCGACCGAAAGAAAAATGACAAACGATGAAAAAGAGCAACTAACAAAAATCTATACAAAATTAATGAGTGAAGCAAAATAAACTAGCTTCACTCATTTTATTTTCTTCGGATTTTGACTTGATCATCCAAATTCAAATGTCCAATCAATAAACTAGAGTTCACATCATGCATCTTATAGTTTGATACAATTTGTTTGGAATCAAAATTGGCGTAGCAATATTTGCATCCGTGTAAACATGAATTATAAGCACCAACATCCACCATATTCACACAATGGCAGTCCCTTGCTTTCCACTCTTTAAAAAGCTTGCCCGTTCTTTCAAAAGCATATTTAATGCTGATGCAGCAATCCTTTTCATCACCAATATGATATTTATTTTCCATACAACTAACAATCTTCATATCATTCTTTTCAAAAGCTTCTTTTAACTTAAGATATTCCTCATTAGAGGGTTCATGATAATCCAAATGATTATTTCTAACATTTTTATAATCATCCACAAAAGAGACAATCATTTTAGATACATATCCTTTTAACATTGCGCATAATTTATTAAAGGCACGAACATGATAATCAACATTATATTTGGAATTCAAAAGGATTGGATCATATCGCACACATACATTTTCTTTTCCTAGATAAGAAGACAGTTTTTGAACACACGCAATGATTTCTCCTTTATCAGGCACTTGAGGTTCCATATCTTTAAAGTATCCAGTGATGGTGACTTGTAACTGAATGGGCACAGAAAATACATGTATTGTATCAAGCAATGGCAATGGATTTTTTGTACAAAAAACAATCATATCTACATCAGATACAAAGATACGACTGACAAGTTTTGGATTAAAAGGATTTCTTACATCAAAATATCCTTCATTCCAGCGGTTCAGAAACCAATCCATATAATATGCTACAATATCTGTTCTTCCACTCGCATTAATAATCATAGTTTTATTAAACTATGAAACAAAATAATAGTCAATATAAAAAAAAGTCATCCTAAGATGACTTAAATTTATAAATGGCGGTCCAGATGGGACTCGAACCCACGATCTCCTCCGTGACAGGGAGGCATGTTAACCACTACACCACTGGACCAATATTTAATTTTAAATGGAGCAGATGAGGGGATTATATAAATACCTCATATCTATTGATATTTGATGTTATTTACATCGTTATCTACGTGTTTTGATATCACTTTGTTGTTTTGTACCCCAAAATGTACCTCACTGCTTCACGCAAGAAAGATAATACAGTATAAACCATATTATGTCAAACATTTTTTTGTTTTTTATTTTATTTTTTATTGAACCTCAATCAATGGGCCACAGTTTACCCAAACTCCGCCAATCTTTGCGAGATTCTTTTTCACATTGACTTCATCAACACGAATTCTAGTAACATAAACGATTGCATTAGTAGTATGCAATACGTTGTCATTGTATCCATCCGAATTGCGTACCTTGTCAACTAAGCTGATTGGGAACCAACCACCTAATTGAGCTAGATAAGCACACAAATCACCATTGATTCGTTTCAAACCTTCATCTCCAATTTTCATCTGAACGGATGTCACATAACTACCTGCATGCAAGATTTGGTCAATCGCTTCTGCATGTTGTGGAATACTCGGTTTAACTGCTCCTGTATTTGCGAAACATTTAGGTCTGAATGCAGTATCGAATGTTGCATAATAAGGCAATTTACAAAGTGTAAATGTTCCATTCTTTCCTCCTTGGTTCTGTCCTAAAAACCAACCGAACTTTCCATCAATGTCTGAATCGAAAATTGCAATGTGTGAATACGGTGTCCATCCTGCTACTTCCTTGAATACTGCGATGTCTCCCGGTTGCATCACTGAAACCTCGTTGCAGTAGTTCAAAATTCCGTTAGTCTTACGATTGTTCCAAATATCCTTAACAAAGCTACTTGTCGTACAATGAATTGCTTTATATCCTAAATCAATCATGTACTTCATAGCTCCATCCCAACATTGAGCGCCGTAATAGCCATCAATGTCATAGGCTTTACCCATTACTTTTTCTTTAAAATCATTATAATTCATTTACTCTTCCTCCGGTACACTAATTTCAGGTAATCCACCAATACTAGTCAATAGCGAAACAATGCCTGACAAAACCGCTGACGAAATTACAACTCGCCAATCAACGGCTTCCAATAATGCAGATGCTCCAATAACACCAACAGCAGTTTGAGCAATTGTCTTTAATGCTCTGATACTTGCGTAATAGCCATATTGAATCCACCATTCTTTACTATATTTTTTCATTTACAAATACCTCCTACCCTAATGATAGTATTTAAATCGTTTGTACACTGTACAAAATAAAAGACCGTATTTAACGGCCTTATTGATACATATTAAACATGTCTCGTATATGTGTCTTAATCATTGTTTTTTCTTCATCTGAATCAACACATCCATGAATCATAGTTACGATTTGTTGCATACATTTCATAGTCTTATCTAATTCACGATGAGACTTTTCCAAATCCATCTCACCTTTTGTACGCTCATATTCTTCTTTGAATGCTTTATATTTTTTCAGATGTTCCGCAAGCTTATAAACAATATCTTCTGTTTCTGGATCATGAATATTATATCCACCATTATCTTCTTTTAATCGAGCTACAGTTGAAACTCCATCTTTCCCTATTTCAATTTGATATTTATTTCTCATTGCTTCTATAGTTTCAATGTCTTTGATATTATCCAAAGCTTGAGATAATGCATGGAAATAAGATTCTGCATATCCGTATTTCTCTAACATGTTTACTGACTCATGCATTATCTTCTCATTAACTTCCATTGCTTTATGCATATATTTCACCTACGCAATCTTTTTAATGATAATGTTTGCATTTTGAATAGATAGATCTAAACCACTGTCATTTGCTAATGCAATTGTATAAGATGCGCCACATGGAACTTGAATTAGAGTGTCTCCACTTACATTTCCATACGCACTTGCAGTTGCAACAGTATAAATAGATTGTGTTCCGCCAATTGCTTCTCCGTTTTGTTCAAGTACTAAAGAAGCTTGTCCTGCCGCTGCACTCGTAATATCCGCAGTATAAGTTACTTCATAGATACCTGGCTTTGTTAGTGTAAACAATCCACTTCCTAGATCGTGGGCCAACCATCCTTTACATGGACACTGGCAGGATTTGCTTCTTACACGATCTGTAGGAAACAATACATTATTTGAATTATCGACTGTCTGAACAGCCGTAGCAATACTATTAATCATTTCTTTTATCCTCCTATTAAAATAGGGATAGCCTTTCGACTATCCCGTTAAATCCAAAGGCAATTGCCTAATCACATATGTGCTAGATTATAAGTTGTTGTAGCCATTACATCCACATCCGTTGTTATAAGCGTAATATGGTGAACATGTAATGTAAGCTGGTTTTGGTGTTGGTTGCAAAGTATTAATGATGTTTGCTGATTGTGCCTGTTGACTTAATTGGAAATTAGCCGTCAATAATTCACGATCACGATCAGCTAAACGATCACGTAATTCTTGCATAGTGTTTGCATTGATCAACGCACGTGTTGCTTCACCTTCTGAATGAATTGCTGTTGTAATGTCACAAGTGTTTTTGAAACTTTGAGCATTTACATTGTCAATTGCTCGTTGAGTGTTGCAGCAGCATTCTTGTTGCTGAGCTTGCAAGTTTTGAAGTCCTAACTGATTAGTATAGCGACTTTCTAGTACGTCTCGTTGAGTTTGGCAACCTGTTTGAGATACATTTGTGTTTGTGTTAAAAATGTCTCGTTTAATGAATTCTTCATTTAATAAAGAATCATTTGCTAGGTTTCCGTTTCCATATCCTCCATATCCTCCATATCCAAATAATACGAAGATTAGCAAGATCCAAATCCACCAACCTCCGCCGTTTCCAAAGCCGTCATCTCTTTCAGCTAAGTTGTAAGTTGGTTGAATTCCCATTCCATTTTCCATCATATATGTTCTCCTTTCTTTCTATAATAACGGTTTAGCCGTTGTTACCTGATTCCAAACTGTTTTGCCATTTGTTGCAGTTGTTGCTTTTGTTGTGGATTTAAATTACCCATCATCTGATTTAAAATCATTTGTGGATTTTGACCACTGTTCATAAGCATTTGAAATTGTTGAAATGCTTGTGGATTTTTCTGTGACAACATATTCATTAACATTTGTTGGGGATTTCCCATATTCATCATATTCATTGGATTCATATTGCCCATAATACTTTTTAAAGGATTCATTTTGTTTGTGCTCCTTTCTTTGGTTGCTCATTAGCTTGTTTTGGTGGTTTGCTTAATGCACATATCAAATCATCTAATTTCTTTTCGATTCCATTTACACGATTTTCAATACTGTTAGAAGTATCTTCCGTGATTTCTTCAAATTTAAATTTTTTAAATGTTCCATCTAAAGATTTCATATAAAAAATAGATTTATTGTTATCAAATAAAATCGTTGGTAAATTTGCATTCGCAAAGTTTCTAGCTTCCTGCTCATCGTTCACCCATTTTCCATTAAAATCAAAATTACCTTGTTGTTGTGGTGTAATCTGATTATTAATATTGATAGGTGGAATATTTGCATACTGTTGTACTTGATGAATTTGTTGATCTATCATTTGTCTTTGCTGCATCAAACTGTCAATTCGTGCTTGTGCTGGATTATAATTGTTATACATTTCAACCACCTCTTTACGCTTTAATTATATGGTTACGCAACAAATAATTTAATACTCGAATAATACTCATAAAATACCCAAAATAAAATGAGCAACCATTATAGATTGCTCACATATTTATCGAACATTTTTCTTGCTTTGCATACTCTGTTCCTTATGGTTTGTACTTCCACACATAATGCATCTGCAATTTCCGTGCATGACATATCATACACGTATCTCATAATCAAAACCTGTTCATATTTCTTTCTTAATCCAACAGATTTGATAAGTATTAATGCATCATTAGGACGTATTTCTTTTAATCTGTTAGCTTTGTTAATATAAACCACCGCCTTAATTAAATTCGTTGGTTTGAATTAGCTTCGCAAGAACAATTATTCACATGATCATCTTTCCAATAACCACAACAAACAATAGTAGAATAAAGAACAATAATCACTAGAATTAAAACCGTAATAATCGTTCTACTTGTTTTATAGTTTCTATCAATTAATTTTGAGCAAAAACCATAAATGTTATCTACTTTTTCTTCTACATCCTGAAGTTTCTTGTTTGCATCTTTAATATCCATTTTTATTATGATCCTCCAACGCTTCTACACGTTTAAACAAAGTAATTATTTGTTGTTTTAGTTCTGAAAGCTCCACTTCCATTGAATTACTTCCTTTTTTAATTTCTGAAATTGAATCCTTTATATCACTTAAATCCGATTTGATATGTTCCAATTCATTCTTCAAAAATGCCATATTGGATATTTGCTCTCCATCCATCTTTCGTGTGCCACGATTATACGTAATAAATGCAATTACAAGCATGCATGCAGAAATAATAACACTAAGATATTCACCACTCATATTCGTTTTCCTTTCAACTTTTCATTCCTTATACGCGTTAATTCTTATTTAGTTAACTACTTTTATTTTCATCCTTTTCAAAATGCCTACATATAAAAATTTGACTGCAATAATAGTTGGACATTACAAACGAACCTATTTTATTACATCTATCTTTACTATCTATCACAATTTTATTTTTGCACTTATCACAGAATAAATTTTTGTATGGTCTTTCTATCATTTCAACACCTTCTTATTTAATTAACTGTTTTTTATTTTCATCTTTTTCAAAATGATTGCATTCTAAAACTTGAGCACACATAGCTTTACAACAACCGAATGCTTTTATTTTCCTACATCTATCTTCATCATCTAATCCACATCTATATTTACACACATCACAATATAAATTTTCGTATGGTCTTTCTATCATTTTCATTACCTTTTATTTTTAGTTAACTAAGAAAATTTATTAATATCATGTGAATTATTTCCATGTGATGTGCTTGTGATAATTTCATTTGTGCAGTTTTTGAAATACACAAGATTAGTTCCACCACTTTCTAACGTGTTACCAACACATTTAGCAGTCATAGGTGAAGTAGAATGATATTTATGAAGCTGAAGTGCATAATCATGATTGTATTTAATATCACAATTTTCAAGAATAAAACTCTGATATTTTTCATTTTCATTTAATGTACTGTGGCATCCAATAGCACCGTTGTATTGATTATCTAAAAAATCGTCACGTGTTGTATTTCTAACGATTGAGCAATTTTCAATGATTAAAGTTTGTGTATTGTGTAGTCCGATACCGATTGCTTGGAAGCATTCTGAATAGAATGAGCAGTTTACAATTCTACCAACTGAATCAACATGATTAGTATCACCATCAATATGTAATGCATAACTTGGATAATCTAATACAACTGGGCCACTTGGATTATATCCAGTAGGTGACCAGTTAGGGTCTGCGTTGTCAGCATTTGCAATAAATGTTAAATTTGCTAAGTAGAAATCGCCAGTAATTCGCATAGGTGCATTGGCATATTTTCCACTAGTATCTCTAATAATACAAGTATCTCTATTTGTTCCAACAAATGAAAGCCAACTATCATCAACTAAAACAACCTCATCATAAATTCCTGGATTGATTTGAATTGTAATTCTATTCTCTTTAGTTGCAATAGGCTTGCAAAAACTAACTGCTTCGTTGATTGTTTTAAAATCTCCATTTCCATTCTTATCAACGATATAAATTAATTTGTTAGAATTTAGAATTTTTAAATCATCTAAATATGTTGTAAACACATCAAAGCCTATATTATATGACTGCTTAACACCTAAGTCTTGTTTAATAGTTACTTTTTGCCCAACTTCTAAATTATCGCCTTCAAACCATGTTGAAACCCATTGTGTATATTCATTTGTTGCTACTGTATCATTAGCAAAATATAGAACTTCCGTATTAGGAATCTTTACACACAAATAAAAGCTTTCATTTGTATCTGAAAAATCTAAATCGAATGTATTAATGCCAGAAAAATATGTTGTTTTGTTTAAAACTTTTAAAATTTCATAGCTTTTAGAAATTGCAAAATATATTATATTTGAATCTTTGTTTTTAAATCTTTGGGAAATTCTAATTTTAGAATTTGGTCTTAATAACTTATAAAATACTAAATTGTAACCAGTGACATTTGGATATGTATTTATATTCGCTGTTGCACTTAAATATTTAACTCTATTACCATATTTAGCATTTATTTCTTTTTCTAAAATAGCATCAAGATATGTTTTTTCTAACATATCTTTTAAAATGATTTTATATTTATTTACATCATTGTTAAAATAACAGAATCTAAAATAAATAGCATTCTCCGGTTGTGTTAGTTGTGTAATAACTGTTGCTTCTAAAGGTTGTGTGCCTTGCTCACATCCGACAAATTGAAGATATTCGTCATAGTATTGAATACCAGCAGTTCCTTGATAAAGTGGTAAACTGATTTCTTTAACAAAATCAATAGGAATATAATTAACGCATTTTGTCCAACTTGTTTCATCATATTCATTACCGCCTACAGTATATCTTCCATTTTTAAATTCGAGTTTGAATATTTCTCCTAAAGTCTCATTCAGTTGTTCAACTTGTCCACGCATCGCATCACCAGCCGATGGATATTTAGTACCATCTGCACCGATTCTCGCATCAATCAATTCAGCATCTCCGGTTGTACTTCCTTCTTTTAAACTAGTAAATTCACTCATTCTAGTTTGTAATGCAGCAATCTTTGTGTTCTGTTTAGTAGTAATATGACTTGTATATGCTTCAAAATTTTCAATTTTGCTATCTTGAGCTGCCACTTTATCATCCAATGTATTAATAAAATCTGTTGAACTCTTTAATTCATCTGCACATTTCTTTGCTATAGTAGCACTTGTTGTTGCTTCTGATGAAGCTTGAGTCAACTTTTCCATTAAAGTTGCATAGTTATAGTTGTTAATCATATCTTTCGTTTCATTAATCAAATCATCCAACAAATCATAAGAAGATTGAATGTTTGGGTCTACCGGATATTTCCCACTATCTTTATATCCTTTTGATTCTTTAATATGCATCGCAAATACATTTGATAGCTTGATAATGCTATTATCGTTCAACTTACTAATAAGTTGAGCAGAAGCTATACCACTATGCGCTGTTAAAGGATATCCAACAATAAATCTGTCGTTTGTTAATGGAACGCAATTTTCAATTCCATCAATTGTGTAGTAAATATACTTCTTATTTGTTCCTACATTCTTCATATTAATGAAATGGATACAAAGAGCGTTATGATCTCCTTGTTGACCAATTTCAAACGATTTTTTCTTTTTTAAATCTATAGTTAATGTTTCCATGTTATCACCTACTTAAATGTTTTGGCCGGAAGCCAATTGTTTCCATCAAAATAATACAATCTACAATACTTATATTTACCGTTTACAAGTATCATTGAATAACCACGATCCCACTCATAGCCATCAAACACCCACACTTCCATATAAGTAAATGTCGTATTGAATTTAAATTTAAATGCCGCACTATCTCTATCAAGTGTATCCGTTGCATATACTTCCATTTGATATTCCGTATTCTTCGGTAAGTTTTCGTATGTAATACTTAATCCATTTACTGTTCTGTAATCTCCACTAGAGCCCCACACCGTTTTAACAACGTGAGCATCATCTGTTGTCGATACATTTATCGTTACATTATCGACTTTGTCAGATACTTGATTAATTTGAAATGATACACTTTTAATCGATATTTCTTTATAGTTTTCTAACGTTTTAGCCGTCAACTTCTCTTGATCTAACTTGCTACCACTCAAATCTGCCATAAAAGGCTCAACATAATATTCATAATTAGTGTTTTGAGTCAATCCAGTAATCTTACTAGAACCATCCAATTTATTGATGATGTATTTTTTGTTTGCTACATCATATACTCTTAACGCATATAGATTGTATGGATTTGATTTAAACCTACCATTCACAACAATAGAGTTGATATCTATATCGGATACAGAAGCTTCAAATGTCGGTTTTGCTATCTCTGGAGTTTTAAGTCTAGCCGTTCCTTCCAAATTTGGAAATCCACTACATGAGCATGCCCATGTAAATTCTTTTTGTCTACTACAACCCATCGCTTCATTGATTTCGCCATTCAAGCCAATCCATCCAGAATCATTCGTCCACTTAGGATAGCTCATATTACCAGCCCAACTTAGACTGCCCATTTTGATTGTGTTATAAGCGTATATTGAGAAATTACCGGTAAACTTGACACGTACATTTGCTTTGTACCTAAGATTTGGATATCGCCCTTCATAGCGCTCATTATATACATCAAAATGAAGATACATATATTCGTTATATTGTAAAACTGCAATCTCAGACATATCTAACTCTCTACTTTAATATAAATATCTCCGGCCTTGTCAGTATTTAAAACTGTGGGATCTGCCGTTCCACTACGAACATTTACCGTCAATTTCAACTGCTCTTGAAAGCGACTAATATATTCATTCAGTTCTGAAATCTTAGCGTTGGCTGCATTAATTACTTCAATCGCATTTCTGAATTCTTGCGTAGATTCTACATCGACTTGCATTGCGATATTATCAACAACATTAATATAAATATTAAACGTCGTTACATAAGTACTTCCAGACATCAATGAAACTTGTGCCTTAACAATACCGGTTTCAGATAACATATTTGCAAATGCATCTGAACCATTAAATTTGACTTCATACGTATCTGTATTGTTGAATCTAATTACCTCGTTTGCACTTAACGAAACCATTAATCCACTAGGTTTTTCCGCAAACAACATTGCTGATAAAGTATTATCAACGACTCCAGTTTCACTCGTTACGATATCATCCGTAATAAAGATATCTAAACCTCTACCATTATCCGCTCTTGGCATGTCAATTACCTGTATATCTGTTTGCTTAGTTAATGATACCGTTACACTTGTGTACACTTGTGCCATGTTATACCTCACTTTCTAATACAAGATCTAGATCTTCGGGAAGTGCTGTGATCAAGTTATATGTCAGTTTGTTTAAATAAAATTTTTCCCTTTTACCAAACTCAGTTTCTACATAAATCGAATCATTTAACTTTAACATCTGTGCATCAGGCACATTAGATGAAAATAGTTCTTCAAATTTAATAGAAGTTTCTGTTTTTGGTTCTTGCAGTTCTTTCTCCAAAGATTTTTTTGTCTGTATTCTAAGATAGTTTCTAAAATTCGCTTCATTTGTAAATACGCCCAATGTTGTTTTCTTTGCTTGTGAATCATCCGCAATCAATTTGATATCGGAATATTCTTTCACATCAATTCTGTGAATTTCATTTGTATCCCAATTACTAGCCTTGATAATCTCGTGATTTGGTAAAATGCGTCCATTGTACGCTTTAGGTATGATTCCTGTAACTACATTTTCCATTGATTTTTTCTGAGTATATTCAGACATTTCTTTATTACTTATAAAGAAATCATTTGGCTTCAAATTGGAAGCATAATAATCTGGATTTCCAAAGTAGCAATCATAATTGTTGAGCATCGCAACAAATCCGTTATTTTCACATTCAGGCCATCTGTTCATCATGGAATTTTCTTCTGTTCCAAACAAACATTGAATCAGATTATATCGAACCCAATATGCCGTTTGTATAGAATCCACATCTTCAATCATCCATTTACATGTATTTCCAACTTCGGCATTACCTCTATCAGCAACAACAACTTTGTTTTCGTTTCCAATACTTGTTGAACTAGAACAAATGCCATAATATATGTTTCCATACGGTGCGATTTCATAGTTAGAACCATTATTAATGAACCACCATTTTTCAGAATTATCTGATGGACTTTCAGATAGACTGCCTAACACAACCTTTCCTGAATCCAATTTAAGCCACCTACACGAACATAACGATAAAATTCCATATATATCTCCATGTTTATCTGACCCTACTTTTTTCAACATGAAAGTCTGTGCAGACGTTCTGTTTCTTTGATACATCTGTAATTGTATAGATGCATCTTCACCTGCATTTGGAACATCCAAACAATATCCACTATTCTGAACATTTCGGAAATAAACGATTTTTTCATCCTCTGCATTAACATTTGCATAATTTGCGTATTCCCCATGTCCATAAATTTTATAAGGATAATTGGGCCGTGAATTTGTGATAATATCATTTGCAGTATTCACTGCATCTTGCCATGTACCACTCATAGTACGATCATCAAACACAAACACTTCTTTTTGAGAATCAAAGAACACATGTGTTGCATAGCATGTATATGTATCGCTTTGTTTGTTGTATTTTGGATACACAATTCTATACAACTGTGGTTCTTCAAAATTTATATCCACTTTAAACACGGATTCATCACTAATTTCCATACCCATCAAATCACTTTTTGGAAATTCTATTTCTACGCACCAAATAGAATTTCTTTCAAATACTGCTTTTGCACTAACACAATGTTTTAAAATCACATCTCCATTACGTTCTTTCATTTGTGCATATGTTGTTTTTTTTCTAGAAAAGAATAAATGAATCATCTTTATTTCTCCCTATAATTACGTATAATTTCTGCACGAATAGCACCAATATCCGTTGTGATCAATACATTATTTGAACCATAATTAAATTTAAGTCCGTCAAAAGATCCACTTGTTTTCAATGTGTCATATTTATACGTTCCATTTTTATAGTATGTTTTCATATAAGAATTTTCCGTATTGATTTCAACATACGAAATATCCGATGTACCATTGAAAGGATTTGTGATTGTAAAATTATTTCCATTACAATTGATCGTAATGTTTTTTGCGTTCATGGAAGTGTTATATAAACGATAGATTGGATATGCTGTTTCATAATAATTCGCAAGTTCTACCTTTTTACCACTTACAATATCGTATGGTCTTGAATACTTATTTACGTATCTGTAAGGTTCACAAATAAATGTGATTGTAAATTCGCTTCCTCGCCCAAAGTCTCTTGAATCCATATCAAACGTTACATTTTTTACCTTCCAATAATGTTCTCTATCATCACTAGTTAACTCCAATATTCCTTTATTTCCATTAAAATATTGTTGGATTTTATAGATACGATCTAGATATTCTTTCTTGCTATTTAAAACAAAGTTGCATTTAACAGGAATTTTGCGATCTTGATATACACCTGTATGACGATACGATGTAGTACCGTCACCAAGTGTAGATGTTTCTACAATTTCCTCTGCCATAGGAATAACAGGGCGCTCACTTACCTTTAATAAATACATAATATTTTGCGTATAACGCAGTTTATTTTCAGGTGTAAATCTAAAATGATACATTCTATGAACCTCCATTTCCCCATGATTTCAACATATCTCGAATTGATATAATTTCCTGTACAGTATCTGTAACAACATTTCCATCCAATTGCATAGGTTGTAGATTGATTGTGATATTGCTATTCAATATTGCATTTAAAGCACTCGTTAAATTGTCCATTCTTTTGTAAATACCATCCAAGTTTAAATTGTATGCCGTAGAATTAGAGCGCGATACTGTACCACCCATAATAGATGTAGTAGCATCACTAGCCACTGCATATGCGCTTGTATCAGCCAACGCTGCAATAGAATCAGCACTCATAGGTGCAACATCAGAATCAACAACAGGTCGAGATAAATTATCTAAAGAATGTTTTTCAGTTTTGTGTACAGTTTTCTTTATAGTTGTAATAATAATAGGATCTTTGGCGGCTGCTTTTGCATTATGGATAGCTTTTTGAACTTTTTTTGCATAATCTATAGTTGCTTGCGCATACGGCTCATAAGCTTTCAATAATGCACTTCCACCTGATTTTCCCATAGCACCAGAAGATGCCTTTGCATTGGATTTTCCATCGCCCATCTTATCTCCAGTATCTTTGGATTTTTTTGAAGCTTTATCTTTAGCTTTATCTAATTCCTTTTCTAATTCATCAACTCCACCTTTTGCCAAAGCTTTCATTGCATCGGAAACGGATATTTGATTACTAGCGATTGCTTCTGCAACTTTAGGCGAAACTTGTAATCCATCATATCCCGCCTTTTGAACAGCTTCGTTAAACTCAATCATGTTATTCAATTGAGCGTTTGCTTCACTAACGCTTCCTGCATTCTCAACAATACTTTCTGCAATTGCAGCAGGTATCGCTAAACCAGCTTGGCCAGCGTTTTCTGTTAATTGTTGGAATGTAAGCATCTGAGTTATAAAATCACGAGCAGTTGTATAACTTTCTGTTCCGTTCATGATTCCGTCTGTCAAATTCTTAGGAATTTTATAGCCATCTTCTGCGGCCTTATCTACAACTTCTTGCAATTGGCTTTTTAAAGTATCACCAATTTCTTTTAAGCCTCCCGTTTCTAATTGGTTTGTATAATCTGCTAATTTTTGATTAGACTCAAGAAGCTTTTCACCCATATTACCTAATGAAGCAGTGACCTCATCCATTTGTCCTTTTACAATGCCTAATTGATCTGTATATTGAGCAATCTTTTCGTTGTCATGATCTGCAATGGCTTCTTTTTGCTTTTGTTGTAATTCTACGTATTTACCACGTAAATCGTATAAAGTTGCACCTAGTTCTTGATATTTGGATTCTTGAGTAACAATAGACTTTGTGGTTGTCTTAATTGCATCAGCATATGCTTCTTGTTTAGCAGCTTCCTGAATTTTGTCGATATATTCTTCTAAAGCACCAACATTTTCAAACACTTTTCCAGTATTATCAGCAACCTTGCCACTGTTTTCATCTACTGTTAGATTAAGATCAGGATAAATAGCATTTAACTGTTCAACCTTTTCACGCAATAATTCTTTTTGTGTTTCTGATTTATTTTCAACATCATTTAGTTGTTCAATCTGAGTAACTAAATTTTTTGCTACCTTTTCATTTGATTTATATGTATCAATATATCCTTCTGCTTTAGATGTGTATTTATCTATTTGAGCATTGTATTTTGATAAACCATCAATAACTCTTAAATCAGCTTCATACAAAGCATCTTTCGCTTTTAAATCTTCAATTTCCTTTTGCTTAACCTTCTCAAACATAGGAACTAATACAGCAATTTCAGCAACCGCTAATCCTGCTGCAATGCCTAAGCCTGACAATAACACACTTGTAGACGAGAAAGCACAACCTGTAACCGTAGCTTGTGTACCAGCATCTGCAAGTGCACCAGTTAATTCGCTTGCTGGAGATAATGTATTTTCGATTGCTTTTACAAGGCTCTTTGTATTTCTAGCGAACCCCGCCATCTTCCCTACTCCATAATTCAGTCCATCTGAAATCTTGCTGATTGCTTTTGCAGTAGGATATGCAGCCGCAGTCACCAACAACAATTTTGCTATTGTTTCTTGTGTACTGTCATCTAAATTAGAGAACGCATTAGCCGCTTTCTTTACAACCTTCAATATAGATGTAAGAGTAGGTGTAAATGCTTGGCCTAGTTCATCAGCGGCTTGTTTAACTGCTTCCCATGTCTGTGACAGTTGAGATTTTAATGTTCCATATCGTTTTTCCGCTTCAGTTGCCATGGCTGAATTCGCTTGCCATGCGTTTTGAGAAACATTTAATGCTTTAGCCAATACATCCGAACTTTGCGCCAAAGCACCCATTGCTTGTGCTTGTCGTACTTCCTTAATGCCTAATTCATCCAATGTTTTTGTAACATCCGCCGATTTTCCAATACCTTCTACAAACTTTAAGAATGTTCCCGCTGCATCTTCTCCCCAAGCCTTTTGGAATTGTTGAGAAGTCATGCCAGACACTTCTGCAAACTTCTGTAGTTTCTTATCTCCCGTAGAAACAGATAGATCAATTGTCTTCAACATTTTAGAAACAGAATTACCACCTGCGGCTGCTTCAATACCTAATGAAGATAATGCAGTTGATAACCCTAATACTTCATTAGAGTTAAAGCCTACCATCTTACCAGCAACACCTAATCTAGTAGCCATATTCATAATATCTGCTTCAGTTGTAGAGAATTTATTTCCTAAATCTACGATTGTAGAACCTAAACGAGAATAATATGTATTCGTCTTTTTAGACTGTGAAACCATTACATTTGAGAATTTGGCAATACTTTGTGCTGCTTCTTCACCAACAAGATTTGTAGTATCGCCCAATTCTGTAATAGTTTTAGTAAATCCAACAATAGCATCTGTAGGGATACCCATTTGTCCTGCAAGTTCTGCATAATGTGCAATATCTTGATATGTACTCGATGTATTTTGCGCAAGATCTTTTAAGCCTGCATTGATTTTTTCAAACTGTTGAGGGGTTGCATTTACTGTTTTTGTAACACCAGTCCATGCATCTTCAAAATCGATTGCAGTTTTTGTCGCTCCGACAATAGCCGCTGCTGCCAAAGCAGACAATGGCTTAATAGTTTCTGCAAATTGATTTGCTTTCTGACTAGCAACACCAAATGAATGTGATAATTTTAATATATTTTCATTATCTGTAATAAAGCTTTTATTCAAGCTCTTTAGTTCATTGTTTAATGTTGCTGCACCAGCTCTTAGACCATTAAATGTCCTTTGCGATTCCTCATACGTGCTTCCTAAGTCAACAAGATTTTTCTTTTGTTCCGCAATTTTTGCATTGTATTCCTTTTGTGAAGCACTATTTGCCTTCATAGAAACTGAAAGTTCTTTATTTCTAGCAGCTAGAGTAGAAATTGCGGTTTCACATTGTTCTGTAGTGCGATAACTATCGCCAATCGCATCTTTCCATGCTTGGATTTGAGTTTGATTTGTCTTATATTCTTTTTGTAAGGCACTCATCGCCGATTCAGTACTGTTTAATTTAGTCTGATATTGCGATAACGTGGCTTTTGATTTGTTAACTTGATCTGTCCATTGTTGTTGTGTTTTAGGATATTCTTTAAGCTTTTTGTTATAGACATCCAATTGCTTAGAAGTGCTCTGAATCTTATCCTTTAATAGATTTTGGTATGTTGCAAATGACGAGAAATCATTCGGATTTAGCTTCATCGAAGCTTTTAGTTTAGACATTGTTTTGTCTAATCCTGATGTTTCTCTTTTGATTTCATTTATCGCTTTCTGAAATCCTGTAGTATCTCCATCAATCTTTACGGAGATACCTTTTATTTGACTATAACCTGACAATTTTAGTACCTCCTAAAATCTGTCAAAGTCGTTTTGGACTGCTTTACGGATATGTACTTTGTTACTAGATTGTTTGTCTGCTCTTGCACTCATATTGCTTTTAGCTATGATCAAGTCAAACATCATTCCAATGTCCATATCATCTATTTCATTCATCTTAAGCCCTAAATTCATGCACCCTATAATCAAATCAGAGTAGCTGACTATTCTTTTTTTTTGCTTTTTTCTTCTACATCTTCTGATTCACTATCGATAGTTGGACTGTTCGCAAAAACGATTTTTTCAAACACCACAATACCTACTGTGACGAATGTGTCATAGTCTACAACATTATCAATAAAATCTGAAAAATCTTCCGTTTCTTTTCCTTGAACAACATCATATGCTTTGATACATGCCCACAACACACGTTCAAAGAATTCTGAACCATTCGCTTCTAACAATACATAATATGCAGGTTCATCTTCTTCATCTGTTCCCACTTTATTTTTGATAGCTTCCGAAAACTTCATCTGTGCTTTCTGAGTGTCAACCAACATATCTCTATTGAAGTATTCTCTATAGATTTTCGCTGTCTTTCCTTTATAAAGAACGCCATATTCTTTTCCGTCAATTTTAATTTTTGTTTCCATATAACCTCACAAAGAGGGGGTTGCCCCTCTTATAATGTGCTCACTTCCTTTCCATCATCACTTTGTACAACTACCGGTGTACCTTCTTCCTGGCTCATTTCACTAGCTTTTGGAGTAGGTAATGTTGGAGCAGTTGTAAAGAAACTCTCATAATTTGTGTCACCTTTACGACATTTTGCCTTTACCCATTGATGATCATCTTTCTCAACAGGAACAGCCGTAATATCCATTGATGTAGTAGCAGGATCAGTGCTCTCTTCTTTTGTTTCACCTTCTACATTTGGTCGTGCAAATACAACCTTATAGAAGATGTGTTTAGTAGCACTTACATCACCTTCAAATTGGAACATAAGCGCAACGTTATTAGGCAATACGTTTGCATCTTCCGCTAAGTTACCTTCTTCTGTTGTCACTGTATTGAAAATCATTTTTTCAATTTCTTCAGGAATCTCAGACATTTCCAAACTTCCTGAATATCCATTGTTTGTATTCGTTGTGAAATACGCAGTGTTATCTGCATAATATGTATTTGTATCTCCTTCTGGATCTAGTGTTAATGATTTAGCACCTTTCCACGCAGTAGGCGTACCATATGTAATTGATCCTGCACTTTCTGTAATAGAACATACATGTACATTTTTTAGACCGAATCGTACTTTGTTTTTTTCTGCCATAGTTTTTATCCTTTCAAATATTTTTCGATTAAACTTGGCAGTTCCTTGATTGCGTTTGTTTCTCCATCTTTCCAGTGCTTAAATGCACGTGTACGTCTAGGAGAATTCCATAAATTATGTCCGTTTTCTAGTAAATGAGTTAATGAGTATTCGTGACCACTCGCATAAATAACACCGCGTGTATGAGCTAATTCACGTTCTATCTTATATGTTATAGACCTTTTATATTTTCCCTTTCTGCGCGTGTTTCTATGGTCTACATTGGCCTTAGCTTTAACAATGTCTTTAGAATCTTTTGTAGTTTCTTCTACTGCTCTATCAATCTGTGCCAAAGAATGCTCTTTATATTCTTGAATCATCTTTCTAATTTCAGGCCCAAGCTGCGACATATCGCAATATACATCATTGACGGCCAACTAATGTCACCGTCCATTCTGTACAGTGTACTTTTTGAGTGTTTATATCTTCATCTGTGATGGTTTGGTATGGTATTTCTAGTTCATCAAACATGTCTTCGATTTTAGCTTCTAATTCAAAATCTTTTTGATCAGTCACTAATCTATATATGTAAGTTCCAATCTTACAATACGTTCTATTGTCTGCAAAGTAATTATTTGTATAATCCAATGCATAATTCCCATAGGGGGTATGGGGTTTTGATTTGAAACTGCCATATACAAATTGTCCTTCACCTAAAAGTTCAGTGAATTTAGCTACAATCTGTTGTCTTACTGTTTCCATTCTCCAGCATCCTGTTGAACATATAGTTCAATCGTATCTCCGGATGGGAATGTACGATAAACCGCATACTTTTTGTCGTTGTATTTCACTGTCGTTTCATCATTGTAATCAATAGTAGGAATAACAAGCTTATACGCTAACTGTATGCCTGCCTGGTAGGCTTCATTAAATTCTTTTGAATAAATTCCACCGACACGGCAAAATACTTCCTTCTCAGTTTCATTAACACGTTCCACACCATCTGCATCCACATATCTTTCTTTTTCAATCAGATATGCCACATCGTAGTAAAGATTATTCTCACGAGTATATTCATATGCCATACTATTTCACCTTCTTATGAGATTTATCTGTCATAAGAATCTGACGTAAATCCTCATATGTTTTAGCCATTGATTCTTTATTTGAAGCATCCGTTGTACCAAATTTTGACATTACATATGCTATTACCGCTACTACAATTTCATCTTCTAAATCATCTTCATCAAATAAGATATTTAATCTATCCAAATCGTATAAACATGCATTGATATACGTTTTGATTTCATCATCATAAGCATGTGATTTAGCTCTTGTAGCAGCAGTTCTAACACGTTCTAGAAGGCTTTCAGAAATATTGAACGCCATTATCTATCACCTAAGCTTTCTTCGAACTGCTTTTTCGAGTAGTTTTCTTAGGCTCATCATCTAATAAAATAGGTTCATCATCAGTTCCAACAGGTTCTTCATCATTTAATGATTGTGTTCCTGTTTGACTTTCATCTTTTGTAACATCTCCATTGCTTAAGCTACTTTTTTTTTAACAAGAAGATGTATTGAGGATCTAATACTTTACCATCATTGATAACCAATGCTTGAGTTACTTCCTCATTCTTTTCATAATCCCAGTACTTCTTCACACCAAACTGCATATTTGAGTTGATCGCATAGGCTTCTTTTCCAACCCAATACATTCCGAAATATTCACCGTTTTTTGCTTCATCAAAATCTTTGAATGTATCATTTTCAACGAAATTAACTGTTCTAGCTTTGAATGTAGCACGTTCTGCACCATCAATAGGATTATATGTTTCTGCATAAACAGGACGATTATTATCATCGGCCAACGTTTTAATGTTTGCTTCATATGTAGCAGGAGTCATTACAAACTCTGGTTTTAATTTACGCATTGATAAAGGAATCTTTGCGAACAATTTTGTTTGCCATGATTTCCAATCTTTCATTTCTGCTTCCGTAAATTCAATAATATGATCGGCTTTAATACGACTACCTGATACTTTATTAGCTTCTGTTAAAATACCTTCACATTCATTATTTGTAGAGTCACCTGTTAAAATTTCACGATCCATAGCTTCCAAATAAGCTTCTACAATAACTTCTGCTAATTTAGTTTCGAATGCATTTACAGTTAATACAGTTTGTAGTAATGTACGTGCTAAACGAATTTCACCAATCAAATATCCAAATTGTACAAATTCTGTAACAGAACCGGCTTTTTGACGATCAGACACTGTTGTTTCTGTGATACGTTTAAATGTAGCCTTGAATGAACCGATAGGATATTTAACACCACCACGGAAATTTGTATGTAATACTGCATTGTATAAGTAACCACGTGATTTACTTAATTCAGTCATTACTTTCTGAACAATTGTTTCAGGAATTAAAATACCTAGATCAGCTGCCACACCTGCTTCTGCACTACGTTGTCTTAAAATTTCTGACTGTTTTCCTTTTTGAACGAATTCCATGAACGCACTACGATACTCCATATCGTCTTCCATTCCTTTTTTACGTTCTGACAAGTTTGTAGGCATTGATGGATGTGCTTTGCTACGAGCTTGTTCCTGTTGTGTAGCAAAAGCTTCATCTTCATCTACAATAGATTTTGCCATAGTATCTAAGAACGCCTGACGTTTTGCAACCTTACCTTGTAACTCTTTGTCACGTTTTTGCAAGATATCAAATTCCGCCTGTAACATTTCCAAGTTTGTATTAGGATCGTTTTTGTTGACCTCATCTTGAATTTCTTTAAATCTTTTTTGAATCTGTTCGTGATTCATTGCATTGAATGCTGCTAGTTGTTGCTCTGTAAACATTAATTAATAGCCTCCTTAATCTGCAACAACAAACTCAGTCTTTCTCGTTTCTTTTCATTTTCTTTTTTAACCCGGTCTTCATCCATTAAAGACTTTGCCCTTGCTTCAATAGATGTTTGATCATTTGCAGGAATCGACACTGCCGAAACATCATAAATTTTTGATACTTTACGTGTTGTCCATGTCTTTTTATCTCTATCATATGATTCCTCGTCCACCATGTATCTCCATGACATCTGAGTAACCATTCCTGCCTGAATACTGTCGTACAAGCGTTTTGCAGCTTCTGTTCTTCCTAAATCTGCTGCAACAAACAATCCGTGTTCATCTACTTCAACAATCAATGAACCATTGCTTGTACGTGCATATACCATTCCTCCATGATCAAATTGGAAGATGATATCACTCATATCAGCGTTGTCCAAACTTGAACGCTCAATCAACTCATATACATCATTACCTTCATAATCTCGATAAAGAACGTAAGGTTCAAATGTTGTAGCATATCCTTCAACATAGTACTGAGTATCAATCCGTTTATTTTCCGTCACCGGGTTCATTTGGAACGGGATCGAGCGCATTTGGATTTTGCTGTGGTTTGGTTTCTCCATTGTAACCAATTCCTCCTTGATTCGATTTAGTTACCTGGATATATTCACCTCGAATAAAACGTTTATTACCTTCATCATTTGGTAAAGGCGCTTTGTTCATAATATTTAATGCCCCATTCGTATCAATCATTCCACGGTCAAACATTTGAGTCGCAACATTCAATTTTGTTTGTGTTGAATCATACTGTAAACGATCACTTGTAAGAATGATTTCACTACCATTCATAATCTGATTTACGGAATATAACATTCCACTCAACACTTCTCCAACTTCAATAAAAAATGGTTCGATAATTGATTCATAAAATGCATTCCATTCATCAGGTTTATATTTATTTTGTAAAATAGCTTCACTAATTCCAAAATAGCTGTATACACTATTTTCAATTGCTTGCTTCTGCTTGGCATCCACTAATAGTGGTTTACTTTCAATCGGTTTTACTTCATCAAATCGATTGTCGACAAGGAATACACCTGTTTCATTCTTGTTCAGGTTATTTCTCAATATCATGTTTTGTTGTTCTTTATAATCCTCATCATCGTCAATTGGTGTTGAAATTTTAGCTAAGAATCGAACAATAGAACTCGACTTAATCGCATTGATTGCTCCTTCTTCCTGAGCAAGCATCAATTTAGCTGTTGTATCAAATGCATCATTGGTATCACCAAAGTAATCATTTTTATACTGCATCTGCCTTAGATGTCCTACTTTGCTATATTCAATCAATTTTGTTTCGCCATAGATGAAATTAAAATAAATATAAACTACACCATTGATTTCTTTTAACTGACACTGACTTGGTACTGCGGGCCACAATCCCTTTATCATTCCATATTCATCTTCAATTGGAATAATGAAAGCATTGTTTTCTGCAAAATAGATAGTTGCCAATCTTTTATAAAATTGACTAGCTGTCATATAAGGATTTGGCTTTTTCTTAACCAAATAGTTATATATCTTAGCTTTGTAGTCTTTGTTTGTCAGTTCAGGTGAAGCCTTCCCACATGATGTAGCAATTCGATTGATACATGCTCTGCATAGTCCAATCTCATATATTCCACCATCATATGATGAATACACCGGTGAATATCCACCTAAGCTTGCAAACATAGAGTGTAATTGATTTTGTTTAGGTGCTGGCTTATTTAGTCCTAACAGACTTCCTAGCAAACCAAATCTTTTTCTTCTGCTTTTAGCCACTAATTCACCTTCCTTTTCTTGTTTTCAAGGCGGTATTTAAATGTATCCCACCATTTTTGTCTTACTGTATATGCATCAATAACAGATGCATACCCATCAATATGTTTTCTTGGATCAGTTTTAATCATGCGGACACGATTATCTTCTGCAACTTTCTTTAATGCCACACTAGACATATGTGCTTGTAAAAGTCCATTTGTTCCTGTATGAACAAATCCATCTCTTACATATCCTGTAAATTCATTAATAACCGGTGTAAGGTTAGTACCCTGAATGACATCATCCATCTTGTATCCATATTTCTTCATATCATCCACAAGATACTGAGCCGAATAACGGTCATATCCAACGACCACGCAATAAATCTTGTATTTCTTACGTAGCATTTCAAACCATTCCGTAACATCTTCATACCGTACAAAGTTTTCCCCACTTGGACTTAAATATCCCAATTGAATAAATCTTGTATATGGTATTTTGTCTCTTTCTTCTAGCTCCTTGATTTTTAATGTTGGAAGCCAAAAATGAGTAAATATGTAGTCCTGTTCTTGAATTCGTATAACTACAGATGCGGCTGTTAAATCGGTTGTTTGTGACAAGTCAATTCCACCAACTGCATATGTATGTGCAAAATCTTCAAATCTAAGTTCTTCACCTTTAACTTTGTTAATATCTTCTGCACTAAATAACGCTTCCGTTGAATTCTGTTTGATATTCGCGTATTTTGTTATAAACTCCGCCTTATATGTAGGTGAGCTATGGGCCTTTAAAATTTCATTCTGCAAATACTCATAAGAAACTGATATTCCAAGGTTTGGCATTGCTTTTCTTAATTCAATAGGATCGTCCCATTTTTGAATATCATCAATCATATAAAAGAAAGGCAACATTTGTTTTTCATCAGACGTACCAAGTAAAACAGATGTTCCACGAACAAATAATTCATCATATAATCCTTCATCAATATAGTTTGCAGTACTTACAGGAATATAAAGTGGATCAGGTCTTGCACCACCTGCCGACAACATAACGTTGTACATTTTCATACCAGCTTCACCTTCCCATGCTGCAAACTCATCAAAGATTGTCAAATATGGGTTAAATCCATCTGACTTCTTAGATGCAAAGGCAATTGGCTCCCATCTACAGTTGTTCTGTTTCATGTAGATATCTGTTCTACGTTTTTTTACTCTTTGACTCAACGCTTTAGAGTGTTCCATCATTTGATACAGAACATTGTAAATGATCTGCGCTTGTTTTAACTTTGGCGCTATATTGTATATCTGCATACCTGCTTCATCAGATGTAAATCCAACATCAAGTTCAATACCTGCACAAAGAAATGATTTTCCTTGTTTTCGGCCCATGACCGTAGGTATTTCACGAAACTGCCTTTTTCCATTCTTATCAACAAGTCCGAATATGCACGCAATATAGTATTTTTGCCAAGGCTCAAGCTTCACTTTTGTTGTTTTTCCTTCTACGTGATGACAAAACGTTTCAATAAACGCTATATGCATTTCCGCTTTTTTCTCATCATAGAAGAAATCTCCATTTGCTAAACCTCTTTCAACATATTGAAGATTAAGCTTTATCCACTTACCGACTACATCTTCACCCGATTTAATACGTTCTTTATAAATGTCTAGATATTTCATTTAAATCTGCTCATGAACTCATCCAATTCATCACCTTTTTTTCCGGATACTTCTGTTGTTTTTGAAAGTGAAGTAGGTGACAAGCCAAGTTCTTTGCAGTACTTCATGATCTGATCACGTAATTGAACGGTAATAATGTAGTATGGCGAGCGTGATAAATTCGTTGCACCACCCTTGTTCGTATATTCAACAACCATCTGTAGTGATTTGTAGCCATTTGCTTTACTTGAATCTCTCCATTGCTTCATTGTTGAATCATATTGGGCCAAGGCATCTGCAAGTGAATCAACCGCAACCGAATATTCAGGAGAAAATGTGCCTAAATTCTCTAGTTGTGAATTGATTCTTTTTTTCCATGCTCCTTTTTGCATTCATCATCCTCCCTTCCACATCCTATAAGCATTCCGTTTTCATCAAATTCAAAAGATGGTTTACGTTTGGAATGTTCTTCTGCATGACATAAGTCACACAACGCTTCCAAATTAGAATCGCCAAATAGAATGTGTACATCTCTATAGTTGTCCTGGTCAATGTGTATTTTGTGATGCACACAAGTCGACCTGGTATAGATACCTTTTTTCAAACATCTTTCACAAAGTGGATGTGCCTTTCTATACGCTTTGCTTTTCTTTTCCCAAGCCTTGCTTGAGTAAAATTTTCTAGCATAATTTCTAGCACCTGTTTTTGTTGCTTCTGAACCATAATATTTTTTCATATCGCTACATTCAAAGTTTTGACCATAACTACAGTTAACAAATTTAAAGGACGACAAAAACTAACAGTAAATACTTTGAATGCAGTGATATGAAAAAGACCCATGTTTCCACAGGTCTTTTTCAACGGGCACTAAAATGAAACAATCCAAGAACTACCTTGTTTGTTCTAGAAGATGTTTTCCAATCTTCACGACTACAGAATATCACGGTTTTTCTTTGTACACTGTACAAAATGAAGAAATTCAGATTTTACCCCCTCTCATGCACTCACGACCCAGTTTTTTTGAACTCCCCACGCCGTTCCCCAAAACGCAAAAAACTTCCGAAAGATAGGGGGGTAGCTGCTGATCTGATCCCCGCCATGGGCGCTTTCAGGGTTGAAAATCAAACCTATGCAGCTACCACCACGCCGCCCCATTCACGGCTTCAGTCATATGACATTCATATATTTATTATTGTGTTGAAACATCTTTCAACATGCATTGTTGAAAGCGTTGTTTCATAACATAGCCATGACTACATTAATAGAACGTGTGCACGCGTTCTTATATATAGCAAACTCCAACAGCTCCAACATACATTGGATCATGCGCACCCGTTTTATATGTTTTAGCGTGTCGATTGTCTTCCTGGATCATGATCCAAGACCACCAAAAAAAGGACGCTTACCACGTCCATACATGTATATTTTTTTAGGTCTGTTAACTATATCTTATAAGACTAAAAACAAACGCGCTTAAAAGCCTTTTAAATAGGCGCTTGCGTGCACGTTTGAAAAGATAAAAGCTTTTTAAAAAAATGAGCATTAAAAAAAGACGGTTTTATATTTTCGTGCCGTCTTCAAATTCAAAATAGCATTTGTATTTTGCGCCTATCGCTTGTGCCATTTTTTCAAGTTCTTCATCCGTGAATTTCTCGCGTTTAATTCTAGTACTTATGTTTTGCTTGGTGCATCCAAACGCATCCGCGATATCTTGTTGGTTTTTATGAGCATAAGCTAGCGCGGCTATAATTTGATTTTCTTTCATACAATACGCCCCCGTTCTATATTCATTTTATAATATCAAACATTTTTTTGCAATAATCAAACATTTATTTTATTTTTTGCTTGACATTGTAAAACGTTCGTTTTATCATGTAAATGTCTTAAATGACAACACGCAAGAAAGGAGGTAGCAAGCGTGAAATTTTCTAGAGTAGCTAGAAAGAAAGAAGAAAGAAAGGCTAAAAGAAAAGAATGTATATATACAGTATTGAGCTGGACACTTGAACTTATATACACATCCTCATTGATTGAAGCCCTGAAGCTTCTTAAAAAGATTATATCTAAGTGGCTTTAAGTCACTTGGATATATCTATTATATCACGCTTTATTATATGGATCTAATTAAATTAGTTTTATGTTTATCTATCGCATTAAATGCATATCTATTGAAAAAGATGATTAATAAATAAGGAGGTATAAAAGATATGTTAAAAAATAAAGAACTTGAAATGTACGACAATATGATAAAAAACATCGTAAGAAATAGCGGTGGTTTCCGTGAAAAAGATATCATGAAAAATCCGTACATTATTAAAAAAACAGAAACATGGAACAATGGCCACAAAGTGCTAAATATTATAGAAAAATCTACACGTGATAATCACAATAATGGTTTTAGTGTTGACATAGTTACAATGAAAATTTGTGGATAATTTAGGAGGTATATAGCATGAAAAAATTTGCTGAAATTTTAAAAGAAGTAAACAAAACATATCAAACAATTAAAGAAGTTGAAGAAAAAACAAAAGAACTTCAAAACACATACTTAACTATAATGGACTTAAAAGAAAGACACGAAAAAAGAAAAAATGTAGAAAATGAAATGGTAATGTTAGAAGAAAAAAAGAAAGATTTACAAATTACCATTAAAATTTTAAACAGTAACGCAAAAATTGCGTTATATACAGAAACTATGCCTATAGTGCTTGAAGTACTTGCAAAGTATAAAAACAAGCCTTACGGCCCAAAAACAGAAGAAAAAATAAAAGATGAAATAAAAGAAAAAACAAATTGCAGCTTTTATATAAGTTCAAGATACGGATCACAAACATATCATATTATACCTTTAGAATTTAGTGGAAACACTTATAATATTGAGTGCGGTTCTAAATACATAGACGGAAAACAAAAAAAGTTACTAGAAGAAAACAAAATACAAGTTTTAGAATTTAGTGATATTGAGCTTTATTATACTAGTAAAGAATATATCGAAAATATACCAAAAAGAATAAAAGAACTAAAAAGACTTTATAAAAAAGCATACGAAAAGCAGCAAGAACTCGAAAAAATATGCAGTGAATACAATAATTTAGCAGTTGGAAACATAAAAAATATATATAAAGACAAACATATATATCCCAACATGGAAGCGTAAAAAAATGGTAACTAGAAAACAGTTAGACAAGATGAGCACTCTTAAAGTGCTCATACTTGCACTTTTAAAGTTTTACTTCTATATATGTTTTGACTTATTGCTTATTGGCCTATTTTTAGGCCTATCATGCATAGTGTTGCCACTTATTTATTAATTGCAGGAGGTCAAATAATGGAACTTTTAGAAATTAAATTATTGCATAAATACGCAAGAATACGATCATATATGAATGATCTTATTTCAGGCAATTTCGTTATATATGATTTTCTTTATGAATGTTTAGTTGATCATATAAAATCATTTGTTTATGATCTTGCTTTTATAGAAAATGAAAAAGTAATAAATATTTATTATGATCAACTATTAAGCGATTCTAAACAAGTTAGTAATGAACTTTATACACTTGTTATAACTATTTTCGAGGATAATGAATGGAGGTTTTAAAATGAATAATAATGAATGTATTGAATACACTAAAAAAAAGTTGGATCAACTAAATGCATCTAGCTGCAAACCTTTTTCGATCAATAAACATTTAAATGGTTTATATGATCTTAACTATGGATTAGATGGAATTGCCTGGATGATCAAACCGCATGAACTTTATCAAATCGTAAACACTATATTTATTCTAAATGTTTTAGGAGGGTTGAAAAATGACAATGTGGAAGCGTGAAAAAAACCATTTCAATTATTATGTTACAAATGAGCGGAAACAACCGCACATTTATGTTGAAGCGTTAGGAACTCCAAGCGCTTCAACTGAAAAAGTCTTAAAAGATCATGGATTCAAGTTTGATCATAATAAATGCATGTACTCAGCAGCTCAAACAAATGACTTGCGTCTATTTGTAGCGCATGATCTTGATAAAGTTTTTAGCTATAATATTCAATTGTATTACAATACAGAAGCGAAAAAAGAACTTTTCGCGCCTGACATCCAAGAAATAAAAGATATATGTTATTTCTTCAAAATTTACAAGTGTTATATTGACATATTAAATAAGGATCTTTTTAAGATATGTAAACCAGGCTCAAAATCTTTGCTTTTCACTTATAACACAACTTCAAAAACTATAGATGTATTTAATAGAAACAAATTACAAGAAAGTTATATATACAATGATGGAAAAGTTGAAAAAATGAGCATTGAAAAAGCTGCACCAAAAAAGAAGAAGAAAGCAGCACAAATTAATAATATGATCGATGATTTTGAATTTCCATTTTAGGTTAGGAGGTAAAACATATGGGATATATAGGAAATAAAATGAGCGTGCGCGCTTATGAAGCATATGAAAGTGGTGAAAAGCCACTTTCTAAATGGTCTAAAAATGATATTATTGAATGCGTTTTAAATGTTAGAAATGATTTTAACGAAAAAGAATTGAATAGTTATAATAAAGAAGTTTTAAAAGTTTTTCTAATCTGTAGTTCATGGCATCATACGGGATCATATTTCAATGAAACTAATTTCTATAGTTTGGATCATGATTTTATAGAACTTTCAAAAAGCGAAATAATCCTGGTACTAGAAAAGAAGAAAAAAGATCTTGAAAAAGAGAAAGAAGAAAAAAAGAGTTTAAAACTCCAAAAATGTTTATTTAAATATATTGAATGGGCCGGCACGCGTAAGCATCCAAAAGCAATAGAAAAAGAATCATACGGCATAATAAAAGGATCATGGATATATTACAAGAATGGAAAAAAATCATTAAATGGTAAATATGTACATGTTATAAAAGAGTTTGAGCGTGCACCGCGTGGAACTGCTGCACTATTCAAACAAATTGAAAAGGACTTGTAAAAAGTCCTTTTTTTATACTTTCATTTTTTTGATCTGCTTCTGGATCAGCTGCTTTTTGACTGGATTAGATGCGAAAAAGTTCATGAAAAGTTTAGTTTTAAACTCATATTCTTTTTGATCCATTTCTTTTATATCCAAAACTCTTTTAAATATCACTATCGCTATAAAGTTCGCAAACAAGTTTGCATCTTTTTCTATTTCCTGATTCTCATAGTGTTTGTTGCTTGAATCCCTATAACTTTCAAGTTCCTTTTTCCATATAGGAATACTTCTTTCATCCATAGAAAACACTTTTTGATTCTTCTTATATACACATGCATATTGGTATAAATGTCTTATTTCATGTGCAAGATATATATAAACTAAACTACTATCTATGGATGTATTCAGGTTTACACAAATTACATTTTCTTTTGGGTATGATGTGCATATGCTTGTATCTTTTACTTGAAAAAGTTCTTTATTGACTTGTTTATGTTTAAGATCATAAACCTTATCATTTGCTTTAAAGTAAACTTTTGGAATCTTTATATTTAATAGTGTGCATAGAAAACTTACATAATCATTCATGCATCCATTATATCTGAAAAACTTTATTTTGAAAAACTTATTTATCCAGGATCAAAAAAACTTTTTCTAATTGTTCTTGAGACGTTGGAAAAAACTTTTGAGATTCTTTTTCATGCTTGCATAGAATCGAACCGTCAAAAAACTTTTCCAGCAACTGAGAAAACTTTTCTTTCTTCACATAATAAACATAATTCACAGGCACATCTTCATCATCATGCGCATTGTATTCAAAAACTTTTTCAACAAACTTAGAACAAATAACACCAATCTGTACATTATCATACTTCACAAAAACTTCTTTGTAAGGAAACTTATTTTCATCCATTTCATCACTCCTAAAAAACTTTCTACATATCAAACAATACTCTTAAAAACTTTGTATATTCTTCATCTGAATTTAGATAAAACTTATTGCAACCATTCATTACGTCTTCATAGTTTAAGCAATCAATTTCATTATCTAAAAACTTTCTATATAAACTTTTGAATTGCGATTCACAAATATAATACTTAATAACGAGTATACCATTGTGATCATAATGACACCTTTCAAACTTTTCATCTGACATATAAACACATACAACACGATCTCCGTATTGTACAAATAAACTTTGTGTATTATTGATCATAAACAGCTTATTAAGCTCATCACCTATATTTATATGTTTTTCTGTTAAAAACTTTGGTAATTTGTGTTTCATTTTCTTTACTCCTTAAACTTTTCTAATAAACTTATTTCTGTATAATTATCGTGGAGGATAACAAAATGACAGAAAATGAAAAAAGTAATGATGGTGTTCAATCTAGGACTAAAGGCACAGTCAAGAAAGAAATACCATCAGAAGGCGGAAAATAACCTCCATAGTCACTATCGTTGTTCGATGGTGACTATTTTCATTTCATCATTAATAAAAACTTTTGCTCCTGGCAATGCACAAGCTTCTGAAAAACTTTTCTCAGATACACTTTTTCTTGGTGCTATAGTAAATTCACCAGTTCTTTCTGAATGCATTTCAATATATCCACACGCAATAAAGCTTCCTTCTCTAGTATAGAAATATCCAATTGTCATGTTATCACTTTCAAAAACATCTTCCTGAATAGTTCCAAAAGTCATTTCAGATAATCCTTTGCCTTTTCTAATCAAATTAACTAATGTTCTAAAAAGCTTAATAACATGAGCATGTACAGTAAACGAACTTATTAATGTTAATAAAAATGTAATCAAAACACTTTTATAAATATTCCATTTCAAATAATCACTAAAGAAGAAGCAAATAAGAATATTAAATAACGATAAGATCATCAAATACAATCTTTCTTTATCTGCTCTATCTTGTTCTTCAATCACATTTGTGCATGTTAAAACATAATAATTTAAATATCCACATCCACCAGCTGCAACAAACGCTAGTAAAACTTCTTTTATGAAATCTTCCACAATATCACTCCTATTTATCTGCAATCGTTTCTACATAACAATTATAATAAATATATCTTTTTCCATCATAGTCAAATTTTACACATCCACCATCCTTTGCTTCAATATCAATTCTTCCCTCATAGCTTGCTAAAATTTTTCCATCTGCTGTATACACATTGATTATTCTATTCAATCCGCCATTCAAATCTGATTTAACATCAGTGCCAAAACGATCCATAGAAGCACATCCAAACAAGGAAATGCCAATCATTCCAACCATTAATAATTTGTATATTTTATTCATTTTATTCCTCTTTTCTATGTCCGATAACTATATATTATCAGACTAACCACAATCCTTTTAAAAGCCTAGTAAATAGGCTACTTTGTAACACTTTTCTAAAATAAAAACTTTGTAAAAAAATCAACCACATATTTATGCAATTAATCTCATCTTACTTCACCTGTTTCAATCATCTTTGCAGCTTGTAAAATCCCTGCCTTAATCCACTTAGATTGATCATCATTATCAAAAACTCTTTTTGCGTTTTCTCTTAAGCCTTTAACAATAGCATCAATCGAGACTTCTTTGTTTTTCTTTTCAAGAATGTATTCAATAGCATCATCACATTTTCCAACCTTATTTGCCATAACAACAACATAGCCTTCATCTAATGCTTTTTGCAATTCTTCAAAACTTTTCCCATCAAAAATGTATGATCTGATTACTTTCTGCATTGTTCATCCTCACTTATTTATTCAAATCTCCATATAATTAATAACACCTGGTTATTGGAATTAAAGTAGTTATTCTTCCATTGTAGACAGGTATCAACGTAGTGCTGCAATGTGATGATGTATTAGACGATGTATTATTTGAGTCATCAGAAACAACAGCTGCACACAACACAATTAAAACAATTGTAGTAATAAGCGTACCAAACAATATTATTTCACAGATATAATCTCCAATCCATTCACCTATTCTTTTTAACATATCAATCATTTGCTTAAATCTCCCATAACGAGCTTTTTAAGCTCTTTTTTCATTGCGTAATACATTTTCATTCTGCTACAATACTTTTCTCCTGAAAGCTTCTCAAACGACTCTCCATTGATATAATGACGTTTCATATATAAACGAATATCATCATTTGGAATAAGATCAATAATTGTTTCAATTTCTCTCATCTTTCCTAAGATAAGATTCTTATCATCTTCAAGCACTTTTTCTTTTGAAATAAACTTTACAAGAACATCATTTGTAATGTCCTTATTTTTCTTTGAATCCAACCTTTGTTCAAACGATGGAGATTTTGGATCTGAAAATTCTTTTTTTCGAACCTCCAAATCCTTTAAGATTCCATCCAACGATTTAAACTTTCTTTCATAAATCTTGAACATTTCAAGTTTTTTAATCAGTGTATCCACCTGAACATCTACATATTCTTCATAATCTGTCTTGCTCATTTTCTCTCCTATGCAATCTCTTCAATTTCCTCAATGCTGCATGATGGAAATTTCATATAAAATTTGTACATTGCTATGCTTTTTGATTCCTCCATAACTTCCATCACACAAATATTATTGTCTTTGATATATTTAATCCTGTATTTCTTTAACATCCTTTTTTTCCTTTCTAAAATAAATCAAAGGAATTTGGGCATTAAAAATGCTCCATCCATTATTCAATAAATATTCGATATACTCTTTATTACGTTCATTAGCCCACGCTACCTTGTATTCATATTCAGGCTCTTTATTTTTTTCAAATATTCAGGCACTTTTATTTTGCTTCTATCAAATTTATATTCTTCTTTTGTTTTCATTAAATCCACCTCAATCTACAATCTTCCTGCCGCAATTCGGACAATATCTCGGTGCGTATTCTTTCATACATCTATCTTCTGGATAATCTTCATCAATTTCGATTTCGTTATAATTTTCGATAATAATTCCACAATTTGAACATTCAAATCCATCTACTAAATTATATTCTGATTCGTTGGTACAAGTTTCTTCTTCTAATTTGCTTATAGCCAAATACTCGACATTTTGTTGTCCTTCATACCAATCATTTAACCAACTTACACAATCTTCGCAAGCATTCCACGCTGCACATTCCGTCGAATACGTCCATTCTTCTTCAAAATCATATTTGTATCTAAGATAAACTAAAAAACTATAATCATTATTTTCTGCTATGTAATCATTTAATTCACTATCTGTCATTCCTTTTTTCAATCGAACAAATTCAATTGAAGGTATTTTAATCTCATTCATTTTCATTCTCCTTATAAGGTTCAGGCATTGGCATCCAAGCTATAACTTTAAATTTACTTAATGTAGTTTTCTTTTCTATCCACCATTTGCCATCAGTTGTATGTGATGATTTAACAGTTCTTGCACCATTTTCATCTTCAATAGTCACAAGCACCTCTTTTGATCGCGTTCTCCAAAGCATATCGTTCACTACATCTGTTTCATACAATTTAGCAAAGATGCTATCATGCTCATCTGGAAGCTTTTTAGAAACAGGAATCCACTCAAATGAATCTGCTTTATTAACTAATTTTCTAAGTAATGCCATTGCACCGTATATTTCATTTTCACTAGGCAACAAATCAAATTCTCTATATGACACGTAATCCCTTATGGCATCAACAATTGTATTTAAAGCTTCCTTATATTTATTCATAGCCTTGTAACACCTCAATTCCTAACTTTTCATATTCTTCTTTAATTAATTCTTTGTAATCTTCATAATATTCATCAGAACTACAAGCGTCTTTAGCGGAATAATAAGTAGTTTCTTCAATATCTTTGTTTCTCAACAAATCAAAAAATAAATCATCTAAATCTCCACCATAGTTGTATATTTCTTCTGATAAATCATCTTCACAATAAATATTTCCATTGTATTCATATTTTTTATTCATATTTCTTTATCTCCTGGTATATTCCCCTGTTCTTACATACTCAAGTGTTTTAAGAATCTGTTCTAAAACCAGTAATTCAAAATCATATTTATCTATTTCTTTTAATCGTGTAAACATTTTTTCTTTATGGTTTACTTCTAATTCATCATCTAAAAATGCTTTTTCAAGTTCATTTAATTTACGAATTTCATCCATTTTATTTTTGCATGCATCTATTAATTCGTTAAGTCTTAATTCAACTGTAGACATCCTCTATCTCCTTAAATCTTTTTATAATCTTCAAAATAAAAGATTACTTCTTTTTTTATTTCAACAACCAATCCGTATTTCAATGCCAAACGATATATAAACGTTTTTTGTAATCTCTCATGCAATGTTTCTAAATTTTTTCTAAAATCATCTAAAGAATATGTACTTTTATAAAAGTTGCACATCCTACACGTTGGCATAAGGTTGTCTAAATCGTTACTACCATCCTTTCCGTATACAGATATTACATGATCTACTTGCATATCTTTGTACTCAAGTTTGCATCCGCAATAGGCACAATGACCGTTGTATTTTTTATATACCTGTTCACGAATCTTTTTTTGTATTGGTTTTCTTAACATTTTATTCCTCGCTCTTATCGCTTTTATAAGTGCCTGTTAGCAATAATAGCAATAAGAACCAATAACTGTAATTTGCACACATATAGCAGGTGATTCCAATTATTGCCAAATTGTATAACATACAAGCTATTTCAGCCATTTCTATCCTCCTACATTTGGGCAAATGCAATCCCAGTTATAATCATCGAATTTAACTTCTTCATCTTTGGTGATTTCTCCATCAATAATTTCAATGATTTGGTTAAAGCACATTCCACATTCAAATGCATGAATTCTCATATCAACTCCATATTGCTTACAAGAATTTAATAGTTCTTCCGAACTAATACCCCATGCGAATTCTGCTTCAAGTCCAATTGCAATTTTTCCTTCATCGTTCCAATCATAAATAAATTCATCTAAGTCAAGAATAAATCCTCTGCGAGTTCCTTTAATCCAGCATCTGCTACATTTAACACGACCATTATCATCATCCATCTTCAACGCTTCTAAATCTTCGCCGATATAAGTAACCGGTTGTAATCCTTCTAAAACAAATTTTGTTAAATTCTCTTTTGTACCTCTTACTCTTAAAGTTCCTGCACACCAATTAGGCATTTTCTTCCTCGCTTTCTTTTAACCCTAAATACTTTTCTATATGATCTTCTAAATAGGCAACTTCATCTACAAATTCATAAAATTTACAATTATTATGTGGAAACTGTTTAGTTGGATGATTTATCAGGCATTTACCACATCCATTTTTGCATAAATACTTTTTAAGAAACTCTTCGATGTAATCTAGGTAATCATCGAATTTTTCTATATCATCAAATACTTCTTTGTCCATCTTTACTGTCAATTTCCTCATGTTTGCTCTTTGCTCTTTTCTTAATTCTTTTGCTATTTTTTCTAAATCTTTTTCTGTCATACTTCCACCTTTTACAAATATTTGAAATACCATAGCTTCTTAATCAGTCTCCTCTGTTGTCATGATAAACAACAATAAAAATAACCACCAATTGCTATAATGTGTGCACATATAACACACAATTAGAATCAATGCTAAATCGTATAATGCACAGGCTATCTCTTTCATTGTTCTGCCCTATCCTTAAACAATTCCTTAACTTCATCCCATTTTTCATCCAACACCAAATAACAAGCTTCACAAATGATTGTCCATTTAATCATATCCAATGCAGCAAATGGAACATCTTTTTTATTGTCTTGTCTACTTTGTCCTGAAGTCTTTTGTGTAGCCATGTGAATTAAAGTATCAACTGCATTTTCTAATGCTTTAGGACTTGCTTCTTTTTGTCCTTTTTTAAAGAACCAAAATGTGTCTTCATGCATCAAAAATCATCCTCCTTTGGCTGTAAGCATCTAACTACTAAACCACTTTGAAGAAAAGCTCTAACCATGTCTTCGTATTCTTCTTTTGTAAATTTATTCAAACTAATATCAAATGGCATGATTTTACATCCATATTTCCTATTTATTTCATGATATTCTTCAAATGTCATACTTCAACATCCTCATCTTGTGGCATTTCATAAACGTCTGGCAAATCTGTTATATAAAATTCCTCCGAATCCAATTCATCTTGAATTTCATTAAAAACTATTAAAGCTTTTTCGGACGTTGAATATTCGCCAAGCATTGAATATTTGCCAAGCAACTTATCAATACCCCATACTTGATTTATACTATCAACTTCTACATCTTCAATTTCCAATAAACTCTTTCTATCTTGACTTCTAATCCACATGATTAATACCCGTTTGCTACCCTTTCTTTATTGATCTCATTCTTACGAATATACTCTTTACGAATTTCTTCTAGTGATAATCCCATATGCAATCCAAGTGCAATTACGTAAGCTAATACTCCATCATCTCTTACCCCACAGATTACACAACTATACACAAACGCTTGTCCACAACGTAAATCATATTTTAGCTTTATATAATTATGTTCAATATCCTTGTCTGTATAACATCCTGAACCAAATTTAATTTCATACATCAATGCGAAATGAACAACATCAATATATTCTTCAATCACTTTGTCTACATCTACGGGTTCTTGTGTGAACTTCCACCAGCACCAATCTGCTTTCTGAGCGTGCATCAATTCTCCTAGCTCATCAAATAATGCACTTTCTAATTGATTTCTAGAAACATATGTAATATTGTGCTTTTTAAACACTTCTGCATCATGTCTCTTTTGTCTTTCCAACATATCTTTAATCATTTCTGTACTTGTCATTTCATTTTTCTCCTTTTAATGATTTATCTTATTGACATATGAATTCTGCTTCTTTGAGTTTCATAAACTCTTTGTAAATTAGTTCTATTGAAAAGCCATACAGCTCAGATAATTGAACCAATCCTCGTAATTTTGCTCTTGGATCATATTGGATAATATGCAATGCAAATCCATAAAATGTATCTGTAAGCTGTCGATTCATCCAATCCATATCAAGATGTTTTCCTAACATCCAATCACGTATATCTTCAGTCCTTCTTCCTTCTGCACTTCTTAAAACTATTACCCACAATTGTAAAAAATAATCTAACATGAAGTTGTCTACCATTTCGTATGTTGGACTATCCTCAAATATATCTTCTTCGGCAATCATTACACCAAACACTCTCATCAATGACATATTGTTTTTCAATTGAGTAGGCCTTTTGTTACCGTTTTTACAAAAAAGTATTTCATCCGATTTTTTTTGAGCATCAGCCATTTCTTGAATGTATTTAAAATCATCATCTTTCATTTATTATCTCCTTTAGAATAATCTGCTTTCTTCGATACGTTTCAATCTATAACTTTCTGATTGCTTACAAACCACACACATTCATTCGTGTAGGGCTTTAACATCATGTAATCCATTACGATCTTTCACCTGTTATTAAATATTCATTTAATTTTCTATAAATTTCTCTGTCTTCACTTTCAATTGCAATATGACTCGCTGAATTACACGCTCTTCTTAAATAGTCTAATTCTTTATCCGTCATGACAAAACCTTTAACAGATACCTTACAAAGAAGATTTCTCTTTTCTTTGACAACAGTTTCCGACTTACTTTCTGTGCGCTTTTTATTAATTTTATTTCTTACAGGATAAAGGCCTGTTAAAAGTCCATATAAGAGCACTATACAAATTGGCCCTTCATAATTTTGTCCATCAAGAAACATCGAGCGAAGTTCTAAATCTTCGTTAAAATACAAAGGGCTATAATTCTCAAGTTTTCCTTCTGCCATAAAAACGTCATATGGTTCTAAACCATTATCTTCCATGAACTTTTCAATTACTTTCGATTCAATCATTCTATTTCCTCCAGTTCTATTTCTTCACATATTTTTACGATTATAAATCCATTCCTTGAATGTTTAATTTTCCACATTTTTGTTTGCAGTACATCGATCTAAAACAATTAAGTGTTGTTTCTAGAAAAGATGCACATTCATTCTCAGTGCCAATGCACACTGGAAGGTCATCCTTGTATATTCCATATATTTTTCGTGCCATCAGTTCAACCTGTAATTCTTTCCAGGCTCTTTCTCGATTTCAAAGAAGAAACCATTGCACCTTTCTACAATTCGTCCAACAACTGCTTCGTTGATATCAATCATTTCCTGACTTGTTCTTTCGCAAGATATGATTGTTTGCATGTTGTTGTTATAGCGATAATCAATCAAATCAAAGATTGCTTTATCATCCAATCTATTTGCACTAGATTTAAACAAATCATCTAGATACAAGATTTGAGCGTGTTTAGCACGTTCTAGAAGTGAATAATCAAAGTTGCTAATAGAATTGCTCAACTCAATATATCTGACGTACAGAACGCGTTTATTTTGTTCGAGCAACCAATTACTGATTCCTGAACATAGATGTGTTTTCCCACATCCACTCTGTCCTAAAAACATCAACCAATTGCAAGGCATGTGTTCTGCAAAATTGTTTTTACAATCCTGGATGTAATTCACTGCCATTTTTTTGATTGCTTCCTGCCACGGATCAGATGCAACGAAATCATTGATTCGTTTGTTTAACAAATCTTTTAAGCCGCTGTTCTTTTTGTTCTTCTCAATCCACTCACTGCGATAGCTTGATAGTTTCTCACAGTCATTTCTTTTTGAACAGAACACCTTTGTTGCAGCTACCAAGTATTTCCCGTCATAATATGCTGGCTTTTCCCAAATACCACATGCACCGGCTGCCATGCATTTGTCACAATTGCTTTGGCAATGTTTGCTTTTTAGATATTTCTCATTGTTCGCATCATTTTGTTTTTGGATTATTTCACTAACTGACTGCATTACATCTTCATTCCTTTCGTGATCACAAAATTATTTGTTTTTTGTTTAGGTGCTACACTGTTCAGATAAATTTCAAACTTAGATCCAAACAACGTATCTGGTCTTAGATACTTATTCATCTCTGTATCGTTTAACCATTCATGCGCTTTCACATCAATCACAAGCTTAAAGTCTTCCAAGCTAAAGCCTTCATTCCATCTAGCTCGAATTTTTTCTCTAGCAATGCGATTACTGTGCTTGTAACGTTTCGAACATTTCGAGTTCAAGTAGTCAATAATTTCAATATAAGGGATTGTTTCTGATGCTGATAAATCAGTGTCGTCGGAACTTTCTTTTATATTTCTTTTATTAACTGTGTTACTAACTGTGTATATAACTGTCTTAGATTGGTCATTTTTGACCATTGTACATTGGTCATTTTTGACTATTCTACAATTGCCATTTTCGACCGTTCGATTAGTCACTTTTGACCAATCGATAGATAAAGCATTTTTTAACTTTTGTCCTACTTCTCCAAACGCATACCAAGTTGTATGATTCCATGGATTTTCGTTATAGTTTCCCTTAACTAACAAGTCCAGTTCAACCATTTTATTTAAGATTCTTTTTATCTTTTGAACATTCCAATAAGGGAACATTTTATGCAATCCTTCATATGTATTGAAGGTCCAATGTTTCCCCTCCTGGAAATTGTAATTATTTGCTTCGTTCTTGCTGATCCAAAAACAAAACATATCGAACATGATAGCTATTTCAACTCCATATTCATTCGCAATTTCCGCATCAAAACTATGTTTCATACTATCCTCAAAATAAAGATATTTCCTTTATTCTCTTTCTATTCCTTGTATTACTTTTAGGTAGAATCACAAGCTCATAAAGCCTTCCATCCACCTGATAAAAACGATATGCTGCACCCATGCAAGAAATGTTTTTTCTTTGTACAAGTGCAGCTGTTATTCCATATTCTTCAAACATATAAACTGCATCAGGAACTACTTGTAGAACCTCGTATGATGCATTTTGAACCTGAATAACATCTCCTGAATTAACATTAGTAGCTTCTTTCATTTGTTTCTCCCGTCTTGTATAATTACCTCGAAAAGAGGTATATTTATGAAATTTAATAACGAAATCTTATATTTTATTTTCAAATCATGGCCCCATATAGTTTCAATTTGTTCAATATCTTTCGCTACATATGAATCAATTAAGTTAAGAAAGATCACTGCAAAAAGTGATGAAACTTTAGCCAAAATTCAATCATTTGCACCAATAACTCAGATGCATTACAATCAATTGTTAGATATTTTTTCTGAATATTTAGATAAAGCTGCAAGATATAGTAAATCCGACAATGCTTCGCTTTTAAAAGAGTATCGAGCTGCTTATCTTAAATCTAGAATGTTAATTCCTAACAATGAACTTCATAACAAAATGGATGAAGTTAATACGTATTTGTTAGATCAAAAAAATTCTAATATTAAATCTGAATTAGAATTCACAAACATGCTCGCAGATATATCCGACTCATTCAGTTTATTTCTAGATCAAAGTGAAAGAAACAAATAACATAAGCTAAACGCACATGCATATCCAAAAAAGAAAAATTTAAATATTGTAGCAACAAATCTTTTCATTTCATTTTCTGCACCATCAGATTTAATTTCTATAAACTGAAGAACATACGCAATGGCTATAGTTATCATCCATCCAATATAAACAATATTTTTTACATTCATTACATCACCTGCTTTCATAAGTATGTGATTTTTTTATCTTTTAACTTTGTTACCATTCCCTACTTTCTTTTCGCATAACTCAATGATTCAAGATTCTGCTTTTTCATTTTCCTTGTTGTACGAACATAGATTCTTGTAGTTTCTAAACTAGAATGGCCCAAAATGTCAGCTAGTTCTGCAATCGCATTTTCACCATTCTGCATCAAATACTGAATTGCAAACAAATGTCTGAATGCGTGAGGATGTACTTTACCAAGCTTAATCCCTCTGCATTTACCAGCAACCCGTTTTAAGTCCCTGGATAACACACGAGCGTTTACAGGGTTTTTCTTATCAGAAGATGTAAATATACACCCTTCTTCAATTTTGTTGTCCTTGCAGTATTTAAGGAGTTCTCGACGCAAGTCTGAACGTAGAATGATTCCTCGACCTTTTCCTTTGTTCATAACATACACATTGTCATCCGTTACTGCTTCTACAGTAAAGAACTGTAGTTCGCTCAAACGAATGCCCGTATATCCAAATACCTTCATGATCTCGTATAAGTCCATACGATTGATTTCTCGGGCTTTTTTCAATAGTCTTTGAAATTCATTAGGCTCTAGAATATCATCCAAAGAATCATCTTTCTGGACTCTTACGTTCTTCAATAAATTCTTTGAATAATATTTCTTTAGCTTAAGAAAATTAAAATCATCATCCGAATCAATGATTTCGCTATATTTAATAAATTTATTAATTATCACAATATAGTTGTTTACTGTACTGATTTTATAATCATGCAGCAGTTTATCTTTAACACCAACTATATCGGACTTTTGTATTTCACCATCAGGCAATGAGTTAACAAACAAGATAGTTACATGTTTGTATTTACGAATGGTATTCTTACTTTTCTCATCCGCTGTTTCTTCTTCTATGAACCCGTCAATTTTTGTTTGTAACTCATCCTTAGTCATATTACTTAACTACCTGGATGATTGTTGTAGCCAACACCTTAGTAGATAAAAATACGCATACATTCAATGCAAGTAAAGCAATATTAATGAATGTACATGCGACTACATAATTCTTTGCCTTAGGCTTCAAATTAATGAGATACTTGTCATCTAACTTACTGATCTCATAGTTATCGAAATTGGGAATCACCCAATTTTCTTTTTCTTCTTTTTTTGCCATTTTCATTACTCCTTTAATTTTCTGTGATATAATAATCATGTGGTTAATTTATGCAGGGCTGCTGCCCTAGCACTCTTGTCCAAGAGTGCTTTTTATTTGTTCCTTCCAAATGTCATTAAGCGCACTTTTAGTCTCAGGAAAATACTCAACAAATATTGGAGTGGGAACTGCAAGAATCTTTCCAAGCATAGTGTCTCGATATGATCCTTCAAATATTTCACCCTTTTTATTTTTTTGTCTGCGTAGATTATGTAAAATCTTTCTAGCCTGTGTATCTTTTACAGGTAAAACAAGCATCACATCTCTAACAGTCACATATGCTTTCATTTTTCTTCGTTCTCCTTTCCTTCTGAATCTTGAATTTTGCTTCGATCTAAAATACACGCGATATATCCTTGGTCATACTCTTCGATGTCATATCCCATCTTTTTGAGTTTTTCCAAGGTTTCTTTGACATTTTCATCAGCTGACATCACATCCCTCCTTCCTCGTGTCTTACATACACATTATAGTGGCTTATAGCCACGTTGTAAAGTTTTTTGTGTCTTAAGTTTACTTTTTATTTTTGCATTGCTATAATACATTTAAAGAGGTGAATTGAATGGATGATAATATCGGTTTTAGAATAAATAAAGTTAGATCACAATTGAACTTAAGCATGGAAAAATTCGGCAATAAAATCGGTATTTCTAAAAGCTCTGTGAATAAATTAGAAAAAGGAATTAACCAGCCTTCAGAACAAACTATAAAATTAATTTGTAGTGTATATAACGTTGACTATGCATGGTTAACTCAAGGTGTTGGAGAAGATATTTTTATTTCTATTCCTGAGTCAAAGATAGATCAAATCATGGAAGATTATGGCTTAACCGAAAAAGAGCGACCACTAGTTCGAGGATATTTGGAAGCGCCTGAAGAAGTCAGACAACAAGTTGCCGATTATTTAAATTCAATTGTCGAGAGAGAAATAGCAAGAAGAGAAAAAGAAAAGAACAACAAATAGGTTGTTCTTTTTTGGTTAGATTTATTGTATGATTAACATAGAAAATGGAAAGCGTTTACTTGACGTAAACAAACGAGGGTTAAAAAATGAAATTATTCAAAACTATTGGGATTGCTATGCTTGCACTATCTATGTGTACAGGATGTACAAGCTACAAAGAAAGAGTCAAAGCTGATAACCAAATAGAGGAAATCACCGACAGAGAATCAGATGATTTAAAAGCTCAATCTTATGAGCTTGGTGATTTTACTATTTATTTACCTAAATATTTTTCTAACACTAATGAAGAATCAGATACTTTATCTTTCAAAACATCTGATGAAAATTGCCAATATCCTATTTTAATAATTAATACAAATAGTGGAAATTTGACAGAAGATTCTGTAAAAGAGTTTATGAGTTATCAAGTAAATGACAACGACGGTTTTATAGAAGATGTTGATAATAGCTACGGAGTCAAAAATTTTCATATTAAAAATGGAAAAAGTTATTATTATTCTGAATTATCAGGCAATATGAACCTTGCACAAGATGGAGAGGAAAATAAAGATGCCGCAGATTTATTCTATTATTTTGTACCAAATAATAGAAGAACATCTTTCATGGCTCTATTGATGATTCAACCAAAAGGGCATTTAAAATACAATTATGAATCAGAATTTGACGAAATAGTTAAAAATATCAGTATTAACGATGAGAAAGATGAACAAAATAGTAAAGATGCAAGTTCTTCTTCAAACGATTCATCTTCTTCACCAACTACAACAACTCCAAGCACATCTACTCCATCTCCAACAATGGGTGAAAAAAATGCGCTAGGATCTGCAAGAGAATATTTAAGTATTTCTGCATTCTCTTATTCAGGATTAATTCATCAACTAGAATATGAAGGTTACTCAACAGAAGAAGCCACTTATGCAGCTGATAACTGCAACGCAAACTGGAACGAGCAGGCCGCTAAATCGGCAAAAGAATATTTAGACGTATCATCATTCTCTCGACAAGAATTAATAAATCAATTAATTTATGAAGGTTATACACAAGAACAAGCAGAATATGGTGTAACACAAAACGGGTATTAAAAGAATAAGCTAGGGTAAATTCCCTAGCTTTTATTTCCTCTTTGCCAACTACTTCATCAGACCAAATTTTAGTCTTAATAGCATTCAAATCTTTCCGCAATTGAGATTCTCTTTTTTTCTTAAATTTAGTATCCTTCTTTTAAATTTGCGCGTAAATACCTATAGGTATTAGTGTTATTCATTTTTAGGTGATAACAGCAGTCTTTGTGCATGATTATACAGAATTTGCAGATCATCCACGTTAAGCTTTTCTGCCAGGATAATTAATTTTTTTATCCATAAATCCCTTTCCATAAGATCATCCCTTTCCATTCATTTTCTATGAATAAAAAGAAAAACGTTTTCCTTATTATAATATATAATAAGTCTTAAATTTTATATGTCAACGCCTGTTTTGTATTAAATTGTGCAAATATAATACTAAAAAGTGCAAATGGTTATATATCACATTGCCAGTATTGAATTTTTTTCGGGGGGGGGTAGAATTTTTAATGAACTTTTGGTTATATTATTAACTAATTTTGTTTTGTAAATATTTATTAATATTTTGCATTTTTAATTACTCTTTTTAAAATGTGATGTTATTATTCATGTGTACATGATAAATATTTTAGGCTTTTTTCTATTTCCTCAAGAAAAGATTAGCAGAGAATGAAAAACAGATAGTGGTGTTGAGCAGCATACACTATCTGTTTTTCTTTTTGTATTAGCTAAATAAGCCTTTCTCTTTTTCAAGATCACTGAATGGAACTGTCATTATTCCATATTCTTTAAAACCTTGCACGATATCGCTTTTTATTGTTTGAGCATCGTTTAGAATTACAATGCATTTCGCATCGTTTCTAGTCTTTTCTATATCCAACCACGCAAATACTGTAGTAGTCAGACTATCTCTAGTAGGATTGTTGATTGCCTTACATAAGCGCTCGTTGTGATTTTTATTTCTTTGAAAGCATAGATCAAATTTTTGAGTTAGTCCTGACCTTCCAACAAATGAAACGTTATCCGAAAAATAAATATCATTTTTAATAAAAAAGTTTGTTACATCTTCCAAGAAATATGATGTAGTACGAACTGTATTTGTTAAATACATATCGTCAATTTGAAGCATTGTCATTGCTAATTGATGCACTTTAGACGGTAAATCCTTCTCAGATGATAAAACAGTCATTTCATTATCATCACTTAAGGAAACCCCTGACAACATGCAAATTTGTTCAATGGTTTTTCTTCTGCTGGATTTCTTTCCAATATTCAAGCCTGTATCAATAAGATTATTTATAATATATCCATCATCAGAAACCAAAAACATACCGTTTTCTTTTTTATCATCCACATAGCAAACTATTGAATCTCCTATGTGATCTTCAAAAGGAAGGACTATTTCATGTGCAGTTTCTATTTTTTTTACAGATAAATTAGATTTTAAAAAATTCAAATAATTCTTTGCAAAGTCTTTTAAATTTTCCATAACACCATTCCTCCCTACAAAAACATTTTAACAAAATCTTGGCATTTCCACCACGCTATTTTTGTTTAATTCAATTACTTTAAATTTTCTTAAAAATTCTACACAATAGTTTACCAAGTTAGGATTATTGATATCAAACTTTGTTGCATATTTATCTTGGTATTGTTCGGTAAATATATGTAGATGAGTTCCATAAATAATTTCACCATCCGGATTTTTATGAGCGTGGTTATCAGGAACTACATCCAATCGCATCAAAGGTAATTTTGCTTCTTTATCTAAGGCAAGATATGTTAGTTTATCAGATTGTCTGTTACCTCTACGCAAAATAATTTTGAATTTATGTTTAAATTCTTCTATAAGATAAGCTTCATATTCATTTCTTTCAGCTGGATTTGGAATTTCAATTTGTTTTTCTTGTAATCTCTTAAATCCATCTAATAATTTTCTGATTTCTTCTTCTTTCATTTCCTCGTGCACCTCTATATTAATTTTAATATCGACATTATTTATGTCTATTTATAACAACTTATTCATCATATCAACAATACTCTTGTCCTTTGTATCAAACCAGTGTGCATATGTATTGTGCAATGTTTCAACCGTATCTCCTAAGCGTTTGGCTATGTCAAAATCTGAGAATCCAGCTCCCGCCATGTTATTAATTAGAAATGATGCGTGTGAATGTCTAAAATCATGGATTCTTATTTTAGGCAATCCATCATCTTTTTCTTTTGCCTTATTATATGCATCATCAAATCTTCTTTGTACTGTCTGAGGTGATATTGGTTTATAATATCCAAACACAAATTTGTCTTTTGTGAAATCATCCCATTTAGAACATTCTAAAAACCATTCTCGAAGCATTTTAGACAATGTATTAGGCATTGTGATAGTTCTATAGCTATTGTTTGTTTTTGGCGGTGTAAGCCATTTATTAGGATCTTTCTCTTTGTATCTATATGTTTTGTTGATGTCTATAGTTTGTTTTCTAAAATCAATGTCCTTCCATTGTAAGGCCATTGCTTCACCTTTTCGTAATCCCATATAGAATAAAACAGAATAAAAACATTTCATCATTTGTTCATCCACTTCTTCAATGAATAAATCAAAATCATACCGCTGCCATATTGTCATTTCTTCTTTTCTTTCATTCAATCTAAGATCACGTTTTACATATGTCATTGGATTGGTTGGAATGTATTCAGAAGTAACACCAAATTTATATAGCTTATTTAAAAAGAAATATATTCGTGATACATATGCCTTTGAATATTTCTCGTCAAATTTGTTGATCAAGTTTTGCATTTGCCTTTTATCTAGAAAATCAATATCTTTCATTTCCTTAGAAAGAACATTGTACAAATATTCATCTGATTTTAGTGTTGATTCTTTTACATACTTTTTATTATATTCTTTAAAAGCTTTATATAGTCTGTCAAAATTCATATCTGATGGAAGCATAAAAAAATCTTTTCTGAATTCAACCTCAGCTTTTTGTGCTTCCCATTTAGAATCAAAACCACGCTTACGATATCTCTTTATACATTTACCATCCTTATATATTTTTCCGGCAAACATATATTTTCCTGTCTTCTTATCTAATTCAACTGCCATTTTTTGTGCCCTCTTATATGTCCATAATATGCAAAAAAGAGGTATAATTCAATATTTTAATATCAAATTATACCCCAATATACCCCAAGGTAAATAAAAAAGCCTTTAAATAAAGGCTTAAATTTCAATGGAGCAGATGAGGGGAATTGAACCCCCGTATCAGCCTTGGCAAGGCTGTGTTCTACCATTGAACTACATCTGCATGAATGGCGGTCCAGATGGGACTCGAACCCACGATCTCCTCCGTGACAGGGAGGCATGTTAACCACTACACCACTGGACCATAATTTTCCAAAAATAAGATGGCGGAGAAGGAGAGATTTGAACTCTCGCGCCAGTTTCCCGACCTATACCCTTAGCAGGGGCACCTCTTCAGCCACTTGAGTACTTCTGCAAATGCCTAAATATCAATATATTTAATTGCATCCGTCATTCACATGACGCTTGAATATCTTACCAAAGTAATTTCCTTTTGTCAATAGGTTTTGATTGATTATTTTAATTTTTTGAAATTTTCTACTGCAGTCTCATAAAGATTATTCCCCTGATTGTCAATTACTACAATTACTGGAAAGTTTTCAACTCTTAATTTTCGAATTGCTTCTGTTCCCAGATCATCATAAGCGATTACTTCCGCCTCCTTAATACACTTTGAAAGAAGTGCTCCTGCTCCTCCAACTGCGGCAAAATATACTGCACCATTCTGTTTTATTGATTCAATGACTTCTGAAGATCGTTTTCCTTTTCCGATCATACCTTTTAATCCTTGATCAAGCATCGTTGGGGTATATTTATCCATTCTGCTGCTTGTTGTCGGTCCTGCTGATCCAATGACCTGTCCTTCTCTTGCTGGTGTTGGCCCGAGATAATAAATAAACTGCCCTTTTACATCTACTGGTAATTCTTTCCCATCTAACAGCGTTTCATACATTCTTTTATGTGCCGCATCTCTAGCTGTATAGATCGTTCCTGTCAAATATACATAATCTCCAGATTTAAGCTCTGCCAACTCTTCTGTATTTGCTGGAACATTTAAATGTTTCTCCATAATCTTCTACTCCTTGTATTTAAAAAATACTATATTCTAAAAATTTCGTCTGAACGATAGATAATATCTAACTCTTTATAACACTCTATGTGCATGACGATTTACGTGACAGCAGATATTTACTGCTAATGGCATTCCCGCAATGTGTGTAGGGTATGTCTCAATATTAAGTCCTAACGCAGTTGTTGAACCTCCAAGCCCTCCTGGACCAATACCTAACTGATTGATTTCTTCTAACAATTCTTTCTCTAATTTCGCAATATGTGGCTTCTCAGATGGTGTATCTAAGTTTCTCGTCAATGCCTTCTTAGCTAGAAATGCTGCTTTTTCAAAACTTCCACCCAATCCAACACCTACAACCATTGGTGGGCAGGCATTAGGTCCTGCATCTTTGACTGCCTGAATTACTGATTTCTTTATCCCCTCTTCTCCATCTGCTGGTTTTAACATAAATATACGACTCATATTTTCACTTCCAAATCCTTTTGGAGCTACTAAGATTTCAAGATTTTCCCCTGGGACAATATCTATATGCATGATCGCAGGTGTATTATCTTTTGTATTCTCACGAATCAACGGATCCTTTACAACAGATTTCCTAAGATATCCTTCTGTATACCCCTGACGCACCCCTTCGTTAACTGCATCATGTAAATCCATACCCTCAATATGAACATCCTGTCCGATATTTAAAAATACGATTGCCATTCCTGTATCCTGACAGATTGGAATCTGATCTGCTGCTGCAATTTCCATATTTTCCTGCAATTGATTTAAAATCTGTTTTCCTAATGGGCTCTTTTCACTTTCTGTTGCATTCTTAAAACGGCATTTCATATCTTCTGTCAGAGATAAATTTGCCTCGATGCACATCTCTTTTATATTCTTGATGATCTCATCTGTATGAATCGTTCTCATGTTTTCCTCCAAAAATATTTTATTGTCACTGCCAAAATATCATAAATTTTCCTGCAAATAAAGCTGCATCAGATTTTGACCTTGGTATCATTGTTTTATTATATAACGAAATCAGGACATAGACAATTCATCTACGCCCTGATTTTTATTTTTATTCTTCTGTTGTATTTTTTTCCATTTCGTCTTCAAGCTTCTCTTCACGGACTTTTGCGATGCTAGCTACTTTAACATTTTCACCAACATTCATAACTTTTACTCCAGAAGTATTTCTTCCAAGAATAGAAATAGAATCTACCGCTGTACGTATGATAATTCCCTCTGTTGTGATCATCATAATCTCATTATCGTCATTCACAGCCTTCACACCTACAACATCACCTGTCTTTTCTGTGATCTTGTAGCACTTAATTCCTTTACCACCACGATGCTGTGTTGTAAACTCAGAAGTCAGTGTACGTTTACCCATACCATTTGCAGATACGATCAGTAACGCTTCTCCCTGACTGTCAAGCTGCATTCCAATAACTTCGTCATCACCTGTCAGATTGATTCCACGAACCCCCATAGAAGTTCGTCCAATACATCTGACGTCACTCTCATGGAAACGGATACACTGTCCATTCTTCGTTACAAGGAATACATCCTCATCATCTTCCGTATATTTAACTTCGATCAGCTGGTCATCATCTTTTAATGTGATTGCTGCTAATCCTGTCTTACGGATATTTGCATATTCCATGATAGATGATTTCTTAACAACACCATATTTCGTTGCCATTAACAGATATTTTCCTTCTTCGTAATCTACAAGTGGAATCACTGCTGTAATCTTCTCTCCTGGCTGTAACTGAAGCAGATTAACGATTGCACTTCCTCGTGCTGTTCTTCCACTCTCAGGAATCTCATATGCTTTCAGACGATATACACGTCCTGTATTTGTAAAGAACATGATATAGTGATGTGTCGTTGTCATAAACAGTTCTTCGATGTAATCCTCATCGATCGTCTGCATTCCCTTGATACCTTTACCACCACGATTCTGACTTCTGAAATTATCAACAGTCATTCTCTTGATATATCCAAGTTTTGTCATTGTGATCACAGTATTTTCTCTAGGGATCAGATCTTCCATGGAAATATCATCAACATCAAATCCAATCTGTGTTCTTCTTTCATCGCCATATTTGTCACGGATCAGTGCAATTTCATCTTTGATAACTCCAAGTAATTTCTTTTCATCTGCAAGAATTGCCTTCAATTCACCGATACGCTCCATCAATTCTTTGTATTCTTTTTCAAGTTTGGCACGTTCCAAACCATTCAGTGCTCTCAGACGCATATCAACGATTGCCTGTGCCTGTGCATCTGAAAGTCCAAAACGTTCCATCAATTCAAGCTTAGCTGCCTGAATGTTCTCGGCTCCACGAATGATCTTGATCACTTCATCGATGTTATCCTGTGCGATCAGTAATCCTTCTAAGATATGCGCGCGTTCTTCCGCTTTATTTAATTCATAGCGTGTTCTTCTTGTCACAACATCTTTCTGGTGTGTCAGATAGTAATCTAGCATCTCATGTAGATTCATTGTCTTTGGTTGTCCATCAACAAGTGCCAGCATGATCACACCAAATGTATCCTGAAGCTGTGTATGTTTATATAACTGGTTCAGGATTACGTTCGCATTCGCATCACGACGAAGTTCAATGCAGATACGCATACCACTTCTGTCAGATTCATCACGAAGCTCTGTAATTCCTTCCACTTTCTTTTCTCTTACCAAAGTTGCGATCTTCTCGATCAGTCTTGCTTTGTTTACCATGTATGGAAGCTCTGTTACGATAATACGCTGCTTTCCATTTGCCATTGCCTCAATATCTGTAACAGCACGTACTTTAATCTTTCCACGGCCTGTACGGTAAGCCTGATCAATTCCAGAACGTCCAAGGATCGTCGCTCCTGTAGGAAAATCCGGTCCTTTAATGATCTCTAATAATTCTTCAATCGTTGTCTCACGATCTTCCTCAACCTGATTATCAATGATCTTAATAACTGCATTAATAACCTCTCTAAGGTTATGCGGCGGAATGTTCGTAGCCATACCAACCGCGATTCCCTGTGTACCATTCACTAATAAGTTTGGAAAACGAGAAGGTAAGACAGCTGGTTCTTTCTCTGTCTCATCAAAGTTTGGTCTGAAATCAACTGTATTCTTGTTAATATCAGCCAGAAGCTCCATAGAAATCTTGCTTAATCTTGCTTCTGTATAACGCATGGCAGCTGCACCATCACCATCAACAGAACCAAAGTTTCCATGTCCATCTACCAATGGATATCTCGTGGACCATTCTTGTGCCATATTAACTAACGCACCATAGATAGAGCTGTCACCATGTGGATGATATTTACCCATTGTATCACCGACGATACGAGCGCATTTACGATGTGGTTTATCAGGTCCGTTATTTAATTCTATCATCGCATAAAGAATTCTTCTCTGTACCGGCTTCAAACCGTCACGCACATCTGGAAGAGCTCTGGAAGCGATAACGCTCATGGCATAATCAATATATGAATTCTCCATTGTTTTTTTGAGGTCAATGTCATGAACTTTATCAAAAATTGTATTCTCGTCCATTTGTTTCTCCCTTCCTAAATATCAAGATTCTGTACATATTTTGCGTTTGCTTCAATAAATTCTCGTCTTGGTTCTACCTGATCACCCATCAGTGTTGTAAATGTCAGATCGATCTCTGAAGCTGAATCTTCATCGAGGTTTACTCTTAATAAAATTCTCTTCTCAGGGTCCATGGTTGTATCCCATAACTGTTCTGCATCCATCTCTCCAAGACCTTTGTAACGCTGGATCTTGTTATTGTTATCTCGTCCGATTTCCTGAAGAATGTTGTTTAATTCCTCATCACTGTAAGCATACCAGAACTTCTTATTCTTCTCTACACGGTAAAGAGGAGGCTGGGCAAGATATACATACCCTTTCTTGATCAATTCCGGCATAAAGCGGTATATGAACGTCAGAAGCAGTGTTGCGATATGTGCACCATCAACATCGGCATCTGTCATGATGATGATCTTATGGTATCTTAATTTCTCGATATCAAAATCTTCATGAATTCCTGTACCAAATGCTGTGATCATTGCCTGAATCTCTTTATTGACAAGTACTTTATCAAGCCTTGCCTTCTCAACATTTAAGATTTTACCACGAAGAGGCAGGATTGCCTGAGTTGCACGGGAACGAGCTGTCTTTGCAGAACCACCCGCAGAATCTCCCTCGACGATATAGATCTCACAGTTTTCCGGATTCTTATCTGAACAATCGGCAAGTTTTCCAGGAAGACTCATACCATCAAGTGCTGTCTTTCTTCTTGTAAGATCTCGTGCTTTTCTCGCAGCATCTCTTGCTCTCTGTGCAAGTACAGCCTTCTCACAGATTATCTTCGCGACCTGAGGATTTTGTTCTAAGAAATATTTCAACTGCTCAGATAAAATACTGTTAACTGCACCCCTCGCTTCACTATTTCCTAATTTCTGTTTTGTCTGACCTTCAAACTGAGGTTCCCCGATCTTAATACTGATAACAGAAGTCAATCCTTCACGAATATCTTCACCACTTAAGTTATCTTCTTTTTCTTTCAGAAGGTTATTCTTTCTCGCATAATCATTAAACGTTGATGTCAATGCCATCTTAAATCCAGATAAATGTGTACCACCTTCCGGCGTAATGATATTATTTACAAAACTTAAGGATGTCTCATTGTAAGAATCATTATGCTGGAATGCAACTTCAACATACACACCATCTTTTTCACCCTCACAATAGATCACATCTGGATAAAGTGCTTCTTTCCCCTTGTTCAGGTAAGTCACAAATTCTTTAATACCACCTTCATAGTGGAACGTTTCAGAAATCTGTTCTTCCCCACGATCATCTGTTAAGACGATTTTTAAATTCTTTGTTAGGAAAGCTGTCTCCCTTAATCTTCTCTTCAGCGTATTATAATCAAAATCAATCGTCTCAAAAATCGTTGCATCTGGATAAAATGTAACCGTTGTTCCAGTTTTATCTGTATCTCCAAGAACTTTCAGCGGATAACATACTTTCCCTCTCTCATAACGCTGTTTGTGAATATGTCCTTCCTTGCAGACTGTAACTTCCAACCAGTCAGATAAAGCATTAACCACAGAAGATCCTACACCATGAAGACCTCCGGATACTTTATATCCTCCACCGCCAAATTTACCTCCTGCATGAAGGATCGTAAATACAACTTCAACGCTGGATACACCTTTTTTCTTATTGATCCCAACCGGAATTCCACGCCCATTATCCTCAACCGTTACAGAGCCGTCTTTGTTCAATGTTACGATGATCGTATCACAGAATCCAGCCAGAGATTCATCTACGGCATTATCTACAATTTCGTATACCAGATGATGAAGTCCTTTTTCTGATGTACTACCAATGTACATTCCGGGTCTTTTACGTACAGCTTCCAACCCTTCCAGAATCTGGATCTGATCAGCTCCATATTCTCCATTTTTTTGTGTACCCATAGTTTCCTCCTAATTTTCCTTTACAATTTTTCCTGCTTTTATCTGAAACATCCGTTGGATCGGCAGGTGTTTACTAATAAATTCATCCAGACCTGTACAGGTAATGATCGTCTGCGTATCCTTGATACTCTCTAGTAAATACGTCTTACGATTACTGTCAAGTTCAGATAAAACATCATCAAGCAGCAGGATCGGTGACTCTTTCATCACTTCTCTCATCAACTGGATCTGTGCCAGCTTCAAAGAGAGCGCTGCTGTCCGCTGCTGCCCTTGGGAACCATATTTGCGGATATCAATCCCATTCACAATAAAACTGATATCATCCCTGTGCGGTCCCACTGTCGTTGTAGAGTATTTTAAATCTTTTTGTCTCTTCTTTGCAAGTTCCGTTAAATAACTATCATACCCTACATCGCGGTCATATTCCAGTAAAATTTTTTCTTTCCCGCCAGTTAATTTATTGTGAATCTTTTGACAAACTTCACCCAAATGTTTGATAAACTTTTCACGATATTTAATAACCTCTGAGCCATATTTTACGAGCTGAATATCCCATGCTTCTAATGTTTCTATCAGATTATTCTGAAAACGTATCTGTTTTAACAGATTATTTCTCTGAACTAGTATTTTATTATAATTTGTTAATTGATACAGATATAATCTTTCCATTTGGGATAATTCAATATCGAGAAATTTTCTTCTTTCACTTGGACCACTCTTTACAATCTTTAAATCTTCGGGCGAAAATAAAATTACCGGAATCTGTCCCAACAGATCACTGGATCTTCGAATCGGAATTCTGTCAATTGCCACACCTTTTGCTTTATTTTTTTTAAGATGCATATCTAACTGATGATCAATTCCCTGTTTTTCGAAATGAATTCTTATGTGAGCTTCATTCTCTTCAAACTTTATCAACTCCCGGTCCTTATTTCCACGGTGTGATTTTGTTGTCGCACTTAAATAAATTGATTCCAGAATATTGGTCTTTCCCTGGGCATTATCTCCATACAATAAATTCGTTCCACTCGCAAAATTCATGGAAAGTTCGTCATAATTTCGATAATTTTTTAATTCCAAAGATTTAATAATCATACTACTCCAAACTATTTGACGATATGAATCTCCTGACCATCAAAAGATACAACTTCGCCACCATATAATTTTTTTCCTCTTCTTGTTTCAACTTCTCCATTCACAAGAACTTCACCATCCTGAATGACAATTTTTGCCACAACTCCAGAATCTACAAGTCCAGCTGCTTTTAATGCCTGTCCAAGTTTAATAAATTCATCTTTAAGTTTAATTTCCATCTCAAAAGTCCTTTCTTAATGATTAAAATTAACCGGAAGAATCAGATAATTGTATGTTCCTGCATCATCTTTGATATAACAAGGTGCTTTCGGATTTACCAGATAAATATTGATTTCTTCATCATCGATCACTCGAAGAACATCCATCAAAAACTTTGGATTAAAGCCAATTAACAGATCTCTTCCTTCTTTTTGGATCAGAATTTCTTCTTCCATAGATCCAAAGAAAGAATTAATATTTAATTTTAATGAATGGTCAGCAATATCGATAATAATTGGTTTTTTATCAGATTCACGAATCAAAAGACTCGCTCTGTCGATACAATTTAAAAATTCTTTTTTGTTAATTGTAATCTTTGTTTCATAATCACTAGATAACATCTGGCTTATCTTATAATATTCCCCTTCCAGCAATCTTGAAACAACTCTTGTATTATCAAATTCAAATAAAATATGTTTTGAAGTTACATAAATTGAAACATTTTCATCCATTTCTCCAGAAATGATCTTCACAATTTCTTGTAAAGTTTTCCCAGGAACGACAACTTTAAACGGATCATAATGATCTTTTAATTCAATATGTCTGATAGAAATTCGATGTCCATCTAAAGATACAACACTTAATTGGTCATCTTTTACTTCAAATAATTCACCCGTCATTAATTTCGTATTTTCATTATCCGAAATCGAAAAAATTGTCTGACGAATCACTTCTTTTAAAGAAAACTGGGATAAAGTGATACTTTGATTTTTTTCAATCTCTGGTAAAGAAGGAAATTCTTCACCTTCTTGTCCCATAATCTGAAAACATGCTTTTTCACAAGTAATCGTTGCTTTGTACTGATCATCTGTTTCTATTGTTATGTCATTATCCGGTAATTTTCTAACAATTTCAGAAAAAAGTTTTGCTTCAATTGCAATTTTACCAGGCTGATGAATCTGTCCATCAATGGTAGTTTCAATTCCAAGTTCCATATCATTCGCTGTTAATTTAATATTTCCTGTACTAGCTTCAATTAAAATACATTTTAAGATGGGAAGCGTAGTGTTGTTTGATACTGCTTTGGAAACAATAGAAACAGCATGCACTAAATCAGATTTTGTACATATGATTTTCATAAATGTGTATAACTCCTTTCGGTGTCAGATTGTTGTTAAATAAATAAATAAAAGTCGTAGTAATAGTCGTAGTAGCTGTGGATTTGGGGATAACCTTAAAAAACCGCTAAGTATAAAGGGTTATAAGGGTTGATAAAATGTTCAAAACTTGATGAAAATCAGAGGATAATCATAGATTTATCAACATCACCAAAATCAGCAAAAATACTAATACACAGGATATCCACAGGTTATCCACGGAAAATGTGGATAACTATCGAAAAAATGTGGAAAAAATAAAAATTAATCCATTTTTTTGGTAATAACATCAATAACCTTGCTTAATTCAGGGTCTTTGTCTAAGTCTTTTTCAATTTTTTCAATGCCATGAATGACAGTAGAATGATCACGTTTTCCAATAATCTCACCAATCTTAACAAGAGACTGATCCGTCATTTTCTTGCATAAATACATACAAATCTGGCGTGGATAGGCGATATCATGACTTCTTTTTTTGGAAATGATATCACTTGTCTGAATATTAAAATGTTCTGCAACTGTTTGCATGATCAATTCAGGTGTAATAGCTTGTTTTGTCTTGTTGTCGATCAGATCCTGAAGGGCGATTTTTGATAATTCAAGGTCAATCGGTTTCTTATTTAATTTAGAATAAACTTTGATCTTGTTTAAGGCACCTTCCAGATCACGGATATTAGACTTAATATGGGTAGCAATATAGTCAAAAATCTCATCATCAATATAAATATTGTCTAATTCCGCACGTTTTCTAAGGATCGCAACCTTTGTTTCATAGTTTGGAGGCTGAATATCAACTGGTAGTCCCCAGCTGAAACGGCTTCGAAGTCTCTCTTCTAAAACATCCAGTTCTTTTGGAGGTTTATCAGAAGAAAGAATGATCTGTTTTTTAGAGTTATAAAGTGCATTAAAAGTATGGAAAAATTCCTGCTGAGTACTTTCTTTACCAATAACAAACTGAATATCATCGACCAATAAAACATCGATATTGCGGTATTTGCTGCGCAATTCTTCTTGTTTTTTATGTTGAATTGAATTGATGACTTCGTTTGTAAAGTCTTCACTTGTTACATACAAAACATTTAAAGAACTGTTGTGTTCAATAATATAATGTGCAATGGAGTGCATTAAATGAGTTTTTCCAAGACCAGCACCTCCATATAAAAACAGCGGATTATAGGATTCCGCTGGAGCTTCCGCAACAGCAATACTTGCGGCATGTGCCATGCGGTTATTGTCGCCGATTACGAATGTATCAAAAGTATAGCGGGGATTTAAGTTATTATTATCATGTTCAGGTGCAGCAGCAGGAGTTTCTTGTGGTTTTTCTCCTTCTTTTTCAAGTTCGAACTCGATATCGTATTTCTTTCCTGTCAGATCAGAAATAGCAAGGGAAATATAAAAATCGTACATTTTTTTCTTGATAAACTGAATACCCCGCTCATCGTATTTTGCATCCAGAGACAGAATGATCTTATTTGACTGGACATCTTTGATATGTAATGGCTTAATCCAGGCATTGATCGCAGCACTGGAGACGTCATGCTCTTGCTCAAGCTTGACTAATACATCATCCCAAATTTTTTCAATTTCGTTTTTCATGGATAACATAAATCCCTTTCTAAATCATATTTTTATAAATGTGCATAATACGGCACTATGCATATAGTGTATAACAAAAAATTTCTTTTTTCAATCGAAAAATAAAAGTTGCCCACATATTGTGGATAAGTTGTTCCACATTATACACATGTCAAAAAACGAGAAAAAACAAAGGAATTTGACAAATACTGTGTTTATAATTCACATTTTATCACCAAGTTATACACAAGTTATCTACAAATTGTGGATAACTTGTGCGTAAAACACAATATATATGAAATTCTATAAGAAAGTGAAAAAAGCTTAGAATTTACTTGACTTTTTGGCGTTTCTCTGTCTATAATAGGAGTGATGTTTTTACGAATATATTATTCAGATATATAATCATAAAATTTTGTTAAGGAGGTGTTTTAGCATGAAAATGACATTTCAGCCAAAGAAAAGACAGAGATCTAAGGTTCATGGATTTAGAAAAAGAATGAGCACTGCAAACGGAAGAAAAGTTCTGAAGAGCAGAAGAGCAAAAGGAAGAAATAGATTATCAGCTTAGGTCGCAGAGATGTGACCTTTTCTTTTCTCTATTAATAAGGAAGAGAACCATGAAGAATTATCATTCATTAAGAAATAACAGAGAATTCCAGATGGTATATAATGAAGGAAACTCCAAAGCCAACAGGTACTTGGTCCTTTATTATAGGAAGAATGATCTAGAATATAACCGTCTGGGAATATCAGTAAGTAAAAAAGTAGGAAATAGTGTAGTCAGACACAGAACTACACGCTTAATTCGTGAAAGCTATCGTTTGAATCAGGATAATTTGAAAACAGGATATGATATGGTAGTAATTGCAAGACAAACTGCAAAAGGACAGAATTACCATACAATTGAAAGTGCATTTCTACATTTGATAGATTTGCATCATCTGAAGAAGAGTTGATTACAATTGAAGAAGATTTTAATATCCATTATCAGGTTTTACAGAAAATATTTATCGAGATTAAAGGGAAGAGGAACATGTATATATGTTCCGACTTGTTCGGAATATGCCATAGAAGCATTGGAGAAACACGGGGTTGTCAAAGGAAGTCTTTTGGCAATTTTTAGAATATTAAGATGTAATCCATTTTCAAAAGGCGGATATGACCCTGTTCCGGAAGTAAGGAAAGGAAAAAGGTGCAAAAAATGATGTTATTGGCACAAGCCCAGCAGAGCACGGGTAACGGAGGAATCTTAGCTCCGTTTGTAATTATTTTTGGTTGGATCATTCGAGCAATCTATGATGGATTAGCTGCAATGGGAATCTATAATGTCGGTTTATGTATTATTTTATTTACATTGGTTTCTAAATTGATCTTATTACCTGTTACTATGAAACAGCAGAGATCTATGAAGATCAATCAGCATATGCAGCCAGAGATTAATAAGATTACAAAAAAATATCGTAATAAAAGAGACCAGGCATCTATGATGAAACAGCAGGAAGAGATGCAGAAGGTTTATGCAAAATATGGTTCAAGTCCAACAGGTGGATGTTTACCAACATTAATTCAGTTTCCGATCATCATGGCACTGTATTATGTAATTCGTGGAGTTAATACTTATATTCCTCAGATCGCAAGAGATGCACAATTTAAACCAAACTTATTCTTAGGTATGGATTTAAATTCAGCACCAGGATTCAGATTAACACCATTATTGATCATTCCAGTATTATCTTTTATCTTCCAGTTCTTAAGTGCAAAGACATCTATGTCTACAACACAAATGGATGACAGCACACCAGGAGCAGGAATGACAAAAAGTATGATGTACACAATGCCTTTAATGTCATTTGTAATGTGTATTTCATTACCGATCGGTATCGGTCTTTACTGGTCAGCAAGTGCATTATTCCAGTATATCCAGCAGGTCGCTTTTAATTATCATTATGATCATGCTGATATGGATAAGATTATTGAAAAGAGCCGTGAGAAGGCTGCAAAGAAGAAAAAGAAAAAAGGACCTTCTCTATATGAAAAGATGTTAGGAATGCAAGCAGAACAGCAGGGACAGCAAGGAGCAGATTCTAATATCAAGAAGAGTGCAAACCTGAAATCAACACAGAATATTGAATATTCAGGAAATTCTAAAGGAGGAATTGCTTCAAAAGCAAATGCACTCAATAAAAACAAGGGAGGTAAATAAGGATGTCAGCAAAGAGATTTACTGGTAAAACTGAATCTGATGCAGTTATGAATGCTGCAATGGAGTTAGGAATTCCAAGTACAGACCTCAAGTATACAGTGATCGATTCAGGTAGTAATGGATTTTTAGGGTTATTTAAGAAACCTGTGATCATTGAAATTAAAGAAGAAGAAAAAGAGACAGAAGTTATGAAGTCTCAGACAATAGAAAAGGAACAACCAAAGAAAAAAGCTGAGAAAAAGCCATCAAAGAAGGTCGATGAGAAATCAAATCGTCAGCCTAAGAAGAGTCCAAAGGTGAAAGATGAAGTTCCTGTAAAGGAACCAAGAAAAAATAAGACACCAGAAAACATTGATCAGATCGTCAAAGATACAGAGAAGTATTTAGATGAAGTATTAAGAGCAATGGGACTTGATCCAAAGTTGAATCTTTACTACAACCGCAGAGATAACGTATTAAACATCAATGTATCTGGAGAGAAGATGGGTGCATTGATCGGTAAGCATGGACAGACACTGGATGCCCTGCAGTATCTTATAAGTCTTTATGTGAATAAAGAAAGCGATTCTTTTGTAAAGATCAAGCTTGATACAGAAAATTATAGAGAAAGAAGACAGCAGACTTTAGAGAAATTAGCTGGAAGCATTGCTTATAAAGTAAAGAAGAATAAGAAACCTATTTACTTAGAACCAATGAATCCAAATGAGCGTAGAATCATCCATTCTGCATTGCAGAGAGATCCAGAAGTGATCACAAAGAGCGAAGGTAAGGATCCTTATCGTAAAGTTGTTGTTATGCTTAAAAAATAAGATATAGGGCTGCCTTAATTTAGGCAGCCCTTTTTTGAGGTATATTATATGAAATCAAATACGATTGCAGCAATTGCCACTCCAATGACTAACAGTGGGATTGGAATTATCAGGATCAGTGGAGATGAGGCACTTGATATTATTGAAAAAGTATTTAAACCGAAGAAAAAAGATAAGAAGATCAAAGATGTAAAGACATATACGGCACATTATGGACATGTCTATGATGAAAGCACATTGCTAGATGAATGTATTGTATTAGTTATGAAAGGACCTCATTCTTATACAGCAGAAGATGTTGTTGAGATTAACTGCCACGGTGGTGTGGTTGTTATGAAGAAGGTTCTGGAAGCAGTATTTAAGGCAGGAGCAACGCCAGCTGAGCCGGGAGAGTTTACAAAGAGAGCATTTTTGAATGGAAGGATCGATCTTTCTGAGGCTGAAGCAGTTATGGATCTAATTCAGTCAAAGAATGAATTTGCAATGAGTACATCTTTAAAGCAGTTAGAGGGTGCGTTAGGAAAGAAGATCACAGAGATTCGAAAACAGATCATTCACAGTGTGGCGTTTATTGAATCTGCATTAGATGATCCGGAACATTACAGTGTGGACGGATTTTCAGATGAATTGAAAGATCAAGTCGAAGTGATCATAAATCAGTTAAATGAGTTTTTGGAGAATGCTGATAATGGAAGAATTCTGAAAGAGGGAATTCAGACAGTTATTGTTGGAAAACCGAATGCTGGAAAATCATCTGTGTTAAATGTATTACTTGGAGAAGAACGAGCAATCGTCACAGATATTGCAGGAACAACAAGAGATACGTTAGAAGAATCTATTCAGATTAAAGGGATTCCGTTGAATATCATTGACACAGCAGGAATCAGAGATACGAATGATCTCATTGAGAAGATCGGTGTGGATAAAGCAAAAGATTTGTTGACAAAAGCGGATCTTGTATTATATGTTGTGGATACTTCAGATCCATTAACAAAAGATGATGAAGAGATTATGGAGCTGATTGAAGATAAGCAGACGATCGTATTATTAAACAAAGCAGATCTTGATCAGGTGGTGAAGGTATCAGATCTCAAAGAAAAAGGATTTGAGCAGATTGTGCAGATTTCAGCCAAAGAGCAGACTGGAATTGAAGAATTGTATCAGCTGATCCAGGATATTTTCTTTGAAGGACATGTATCCTTTAATGATGAGATTTATTTGACGAACATGAGACATAAAACAGAAGTAAGTGAAGCTTTAAAGAGTCTTGCTATGGTGTTGCAGAGTATTGAAGATGGAATGCCGGAAGACTTCTTCTCCATTGATCTTTTGGATGCATATGAGCATTTAGGATTTATCACAGGAGAATCTGTGGGAGAAGATCTGGTAAATGAGATTTTTGCAGAATTTTGTATGGGTAAATAAAGATGAATAATTTAGAAGAAAAATATGATATTATTGTTGTAGGTGCAGGTCATGCCGGATGCGAAGCTGCACTTGCAGCAGCCAGAATGGGATTTGAAACGATTTGTTTTACAGTAAGCATGGACAGTGTTGCATTGATGCCATGTAATCCCAATATTGGAGGAAGTTCCAAAGGACATCTGGTAAAAGAAATTGATGCATTGGGCGGTGAGATGGGTAAAAATATTGATAAGACTTATCTACAGTCTAAGATGTTGAATAAATCGAAAGGGCCGGCAGTGCATTCTTTAAGAGCACAGGCAGATAAGAAGATGTATTCTATTTCCATGACACAGGTGATGGGAAATACACCAAATCTTACACTTCGTCAGGGCGAAGTTACAGAGATTCTTGTTGAAGATGGGAAAATCAAAGGTGTTAAGACATATTCAGGAGCTGTTTACTATGCAAAAGCTGTTGTCTTAACGACAGGAACATATTTAAAGGCGCGCTGTATTTATGGAGAAGTCAGCAATCATACAGGACCAAATGGACTTCAGGCAGCAAATTACCTGACAGATTCCTTGAAGAGTCATGGAATCTCCATGAGACGATTTAAGACAGGGACACCAGCCAGAATTGATAAGAATACGATTGATTTTTCTAAGATGGCAGAACAGTTTGGAGACGAGAGAATTGTTCCATTCAGTTTTACAAATAAGGAAGAAGATATTAAGAGAGATCAGATTTCCTGTTGGTTAACTTATACGACGGAAGAAACACATGAGATCATTAAAGAAAATATTCACAGATCACCGTTATTTTCTGGTGCAATTGAAGGAACAGGACCTAGATACTGCCCATCGATCGAAGATAAGATCGTGAAATTCCCAGATAAGAATAGACATCAGGTATTTATTGAGCCAGAGGGCGAGTACACGAATGAGATGTATGTTGGTGGTATGTCAAGCTCGTTGCCGGAAGATGTACAGTATAAGATGTATCACAGTGTGCCAGGATTAGAGAATGCTAAGATTGTGAGAAATGCTTATGCAATTGAATATGATTGTATTGATGCGACACAGCTAAAAGCTTCATTGGAATTTAAAGAGATTGACGGGCTATTTTCTGGTGGGCAGTTTAATGGAAGTTCAGGATATGAAGAGGCAGCAGCACAAGGTCTGATGGCAGGTATCAATGCTGCACGCAAACTGCAAGAAAAAGATCCAATTATTTTAGATCGTTCACAGGCTTATATTGGAGTTTTGATCGACGATCTGGTAACAAAAGAAACACAGGAACCATATCGTATGATGACATCAAGAGCAGAATATCGATTGTTGCTTCGTCAGGATAATGCCGATCTTCGTCTGACCAAGATCGGATATGAAGCAGGACTGATCAGTCAGGAAAGATATGATAAATTATTAGTAAAAGAACAGCAGATCGAAGATGAGATGAAACGACTAGAGGATATTAATGTGGGTGCGTCTAAAAATGTGCAGTCATTACTTGAAGAGCTTGGAAGTACAACATTAAAATCATCTGCTAAAATGACAGAACTGATCCGTCGACCGGAGCTTACTTATATGGATTTGGCACCGATCGATCCAGAGAGACCAGAGTATGATCTGGATGTTCAGGAACAGGTAAATATTAATATTAAATATGAAGGATATATCAAACGCCAGCTGTCACAGGTAAAACAGTTTAAGAAGATGGAAAAGAAGAGAATTCCGGAAGATATTGATTACGAAGATGTTGGAAGCTTACGAATTGAAGCGAAACAAAAGTTATCAAAGATCCGCCCATCTTCCATCGGACAAGCATCTAGAATTTCAGGAGTATCACCAGCGGATATTTCTGTATTACTGATTTATCTGGAACAGATGCACCACAGGAGATAATAGATGGAGAGATTAAGAGAAAAAGCAGCTGCATTTGGAATTAAATTGAGCGATCATCAGTTAGAGCAGTTTGAAACATACTATGAGATGCTTGTTGAGAAGAATAAAGTGATGAATTTGACAGCAATCACAGAGAAGAATGAAGTGATTGATAAACACTTTGCTGATAGTCTTGCATTGATCAAGAGTGGAGTTTCTTTAACTGGTCAAAAAATTCTTGATATTGGAACAGGTGCGGGATTTCCAGGAATTCCATTAAAGATCGCATTTCCAGAATTAGAGATCGTGTTACTGGATTCTTTAAATAAGCGTATTAAATTCTTAAATGAAGTGATAGAAGCACTTGGACTTGAAAAGATTACAGCAATTCATGGAAGAGCGGAAGATTTTGCAAAACAAAAGGAATATAGAGAACAATTTGATTATGTTGTTTCAAGGGCTGTTGCCAATCTGACAGTTTTATCAGAATATTGTCTTCCTTATGTAAAAGAGGATGGATATTTTCTGCCATATAAATCAGGAGATATTAAAGAGGAAGCAGCAAATTCAAAGAAGGCAGTGAAAATTTTAGGCGGCAGCATTGAGGATATTATTTCTTTTGAGATTCCGGATACGGATATGGCGAGAACGATCTTAAAGATTCATAAGACAAAAGCAACACCAAAACGTTTTCCGAGAAAAGCAGGATTGCCGACAAAAGAACCGATTTGCTAGAAGTTTATACTTTCATTTCTTTTCCTTATCGTTTATGATAAAAAGAAAGTGGGAAAATTATGGAAAAAAACAAAGATAAAAGTCACCTGATCGATCAGTTATATGACTATTTGGAAGAACAGATTCAGGAATTGAAAACTGATCGAAATCAACTGAATCATAAGATGCAGGATATGATTCAGGAGAAGAATGAAAAAGAAGGTGCGATCAATAATCAGCAGAAGATCTATCAGATCCGAAAGGTATTTTCTCCGCTTCCACTGGAGATTGAGGAGGAGAAGCAGCCTGTTTCTGAAGATATGATTCAGATTGAGAAAGAGATTCATGAATTTCAGATGATCCTGCGTGAAAAAGAAGAAAAGATAACAAAATTACATGATTACCAGAAGGGACTGGAAGAGACTTGCCTTTTTGCAGAAGAATTTGTGGAAAGGGAAGATCAGAAAATATTGTTTGTTCCAGCATTTGAACAGTTGATGGGATATGTTAAGAAACTTTATCCAACACAACGTATCAATTATCAGGATTCATCAGAGAGTTCAAAAGTATGCATGACATTTTCATTTTTAAAAGGTTTTCAGGCAGTGTTGGAGAGTCTTTTAAATGAGATAGGTGTTTTTGTTCTTAATTTTGAAATTAATATTGATGAGTATAAAATATTAATTAATATTGAAGCGAAACCAAAAGTGATAAAAAATGCAAAAGATTTCTATGAGAAGCGTTCTGTTTTAGAAAATAAACTAACAAAAGAATTTTCTATTGAACGATGGAAAACAAATGCAGTGGTGATCCAGACTATGATAGAGATGTAGAAAGGGAAGATTATGAGAAATAAAGTTATTGATCTACTAGATCAAACAATTGAAGAATTAGATAAAGAAAAAATTGATGGGATTCTTGAAATACCACCAAAAGATGATATGGGAGATTTTGCATTTCCATGTTTTCAGTTAGCAAAAGTATTTCGTAAAGCTCCGAATATGATAGCAACAGAGATTGCAGAAAAGATTCCTGCAAGCGAAGATGTATCAAAAGTAGAAGCAATGGGACCATATGTAAACTTTTTCTTGAATAAAGAGAATTATGTAAAAGAAGTACTGGCAAAGGTAAACGGTACTTATGGTGCACAGGAAATTGGAAAAGGAAAAACAGTATGTATCGATTATTCTTCTCCAAACATTGCAAAGAACTTCCACGTTGGACATTTAAGAACAACGATTATTGGAAACTCTTTATATCATATTTTTGATAAGCTTGGATATAAGGTAGAAAGAATTAATCACTTAGGTGATTGGGGAACACAGTTTGGTAAACTGATCGTTGCATATAAAAAATGGGGAAGCAAAGAAGCAGTTGAAGAAAAAGGTATTCCAGAACTGTTAAGAATCTATGTAAAATTTCATGAAGAAGCAGAGAAAGATGATACATTAAATGATCAGGCACGTGAATGGTTTGCAAAGATGGAACAAGGGGATGAAGAAGCTTTATCTATCTGGGAATGGTTCAAAGATATCAGTATGGTAGAATATAAGAGAATCTATAAGATGCTGAATATGGATTTTGATCATTATACAGGAGAAAGTTTCTATCGTGATAAGACAGCAGCAGTTGTAGAAGAATTAAAAGAAAAGAATCTGCTAAAAGAAAGTGAAGGAGCAATGATCGTTGATCTTGATGAATATGATATGGCTCCTTGTCTGGTTATGAAGAAAGACGGAAGCAGTATTTATGCAACTCGTGATCTTGCTGCTATTTTCTATCGTAAGAAAGAATATAACTTTGATAAATGTATTTATGTTACAGGATTAGAGCAGAAATTACATTTTGCCCAAGTATTTAAAGTTGTTGAGTTAATGGGATATGAATGGGCTAAAGAAAACTTAATTCATGTACCTTATGGATTAGTAAGTTTAGAAGGTGGAAAACTTTCTACAAGAAGTGGTAACATCGTATATGCAGAAGATATCTTAAAAGAATCAGTATCTAAGATCAGAGAAATTATTGCAGAGAAGAATCCAGATCTGAAGGATAAAGAGGATGTTGCACAGAAAGTTGGAATCGGAGCAATTATCTTTAATGACCTATATAATCAGAGAATTAAAGATGTAACATTTACATGGGAGAAGATACACAGCTTTGATGGGGAAACAGGTCCTTATGTTCAGTACACATATGCACGTGCGGCAAGTGTATTAAGAAAAACAGGAATCACAGAAGTTGGAGAGATCGATCCATCTTTAGTAACAGATGAAACATCTGTTGCATTATTAAAAGAGATTGAAAGATTCCCTGAAGTGATCAAGGTGGCAGCAGATAGATTAGAACCATCTGTAATCTCAAGATATGTAATGGGAGTAGCTCAAAGTTTTAACCGTTTCTATCATGAAAACCAGTGTAATGTGGAAGATCAGAAGTTAAAAGAAGCGAGAGTTAAGATTGTGATCTTAGCAAAACAAGTAATTAAAGATGGTTTGGATCTGTTAGGAATTCAGTGTCCTGAACAAATGTAATAAAATCAAATTTGAGTAAATAAATAGCAGATGATAAGATTTTAAAAAATATGTAGAATTATGGAGTGTTCTTATTTGTGAAGACACTCCATTTTTCTTCTTGAAAAATAGTAGTATGCATTTATTATAAAAACGAAAAGAATCGTAATAGTTATAAAAGCGAAATTGCACAAAAATTAATAAATGTTTCACGTGAAACATGTAGCAATGAAAAATAATTAGTGTTATAATATTGTTCAAAAGGAGAAAAAAATGGGAAGAATTATTGCAATTGCCAACCAGAAAGGTGGAGTTGGAAAGACAACGACAGCGGTAAATCTTTCGGCAGCATTAGCTGCAAGAGGAAAAAAGACTTTACTCGTTGATATGGACCCACAGGGGAATACCACCAGTGGCTTGGGATTAGAAAAAAACGAGCTGGATAAGACAACTTATGAGGTGATTACAGGAGAAGAGAAGATACAGAATTGTATCGTTAAAGACTTGTTTGATAATTTATCCTTACTTCCAGCAAATCGAAATCTGGCCGGCGCCGAGATCGAATTGATGACCGTTGATAAGATGCAGTTCATCATGAAACATAATCTTGAGAAAGTAAAGAAACAATATGATTTCATAATTATTGACTGTCCGCCAGCATTGGGAATGCTAACGGTCAATGCGATGACAGCAGCGAATACAGTGATCGTTCCAATTCAATGTGAATTTTATGCATTAGATGGATTAACTCAGTTGATTTATACGATTGAATTGATTCAGAAGAGTTTGAATCCAGATCTTACAATAGAGGGTGTTGTATTTACAATGTATGATGCCAGAACAAATCTGTCATTGCAGGTTGTTGAGAATGTAAAATCATATTTGAATCAGAATATTTACAAAACGATCATCCCAAGAAATGTACGTCTGGCAGAAGCACCAAGTCATGGACTTCCAATCAATTTGTATGACCCTCGTTCTTCAGGAGCAGAAAGTTACGACCTTCTGGCAGAAGAAGTTATCGAAAATGGAGGTGAAAATTAATGTCAGCAAAAAAAATGGGACTTGGAAGAGGTTTAAATACGCTGATTCCAAAAGCACCAATCGTTGACGAAGAAGACGTTGAGCAGGTAAAGAAAAAAGTTTCGAGATCGTCGAAAACAAAGAAAAAAGAAGAAACGAAAAAGGAACTTACTTTGCCAATTGATAAGATTGAGCCGAATCCAGATCAACCAAGAAATCAGTTTGATGAGGATACGTTGCAGGAACTTGCAGATTCTATTAAACAGTATGGAATGTTACAGCCAATCCTCGTTACTCCAAAGGATGATTTCTATGAGATCATTGCAGGGGAGAGAAGATGGAGAGCTGCAAAACAGGCAGGATTGAATGAAGTTCCAGTTATGATCAGAAAATACAATGAAAATGAAATTGTAGAAATTGCACTGATTGAAAACATTCAAAGAGATAACCTAAATCCAATCGAAGAAGCAATGGCTTATAAGCGATTGATGGAAGAGTTTGAATTAAAACAGGATGAAGTTGCGACGAAAGTAAGTAAGAGTCGTGCATCAATTACCAACTCATTAAGACTTTTAAAACTAGATCCAAGAGTACAGAAGATGCTAGAGGAAGAGATGATCAGCACAGGACATGCAAGAGCTTTATTAGCAATCTCAAATAAGGATAAACAATATGAAATTGCTCAGAAAGTTTTTGATGAAAAATTAAGTGTTAGAGACATTGAAAAGCTGGTAAAAGATCTGAAGAAAATCAAAAAAAATAAAAAAGAAGAAAAAGTATATTCGCTCTTAGATGAAATTCATCCCATGACTTTTGAAAATCTTTTGGAAAATAGCGGTTTTTCTGCCTTTGAATTGCAACATATCCTGATGAAATTTGAACTAAAAAACATAATTTATCAGATAGAACAAAATGTCTATTTAAGAAAAGTGTGAAATTTTCTGCTTGCGTGGCAAAACGAAATAGTGTATGATGTATAATTGTTTTATGAAAGAGTACATTTATTGTTTTTGATTTCGAGTATTGTCTTATTGATATTTAACATAATTTCCTTATAGAATCTTTTCTTTATGCGAATTATAAATGTTAATTAAGACAGTTCAGCAGAGTGTATTTGAAAAAATTATTCCATAAATGTAACGCATATCTTGCTAATGGTATTTTTTCAAATATGTGATAGTGATAAAATACAATAAATTGCAATATAATATTTAAAAGTTAGGAGTGTTTTGGGGAATGTCAGCAAACTTAGTTATTGTTGAATCGCCGGCCAAGGCTAAAACAATTCAGAAATTTCTGGGAAAGTCATATAAGGTTATTGCCTCAAACGGCCATGTAAGAGATTTGCCAAAAAGTACACTGGGGATAGACGTTGAGAATGATTTTGAACCAAAGTATATCACAATTCGAGGAAAGGGAGATATTTTAGCTCAGCTTCGTAAAGAAGTAAAGAAAGCAGATAAAGTATATCTTGCAACTGACCCTGACCGAGAAGGAGAGGCTATTTCATGGCATCTGTATTATGCATTAAAACTTGAGAACAAGAAGTGCAGTCGCATTACCTTTAATGAGATTACAAAGGATGCCGTAAAGAAATCCATTAAAAATTCCCGTGATATTGATATGAATCTTGTGGATGCACAGCAGGCGAGAAGGGTATTAGATCGAATTGTAGGATATAAGATTAGTCCGATTCTCTGGTCAAAGATTAAAAGAGGGCTTTCAGCAGGCCGTGTACAGTCTGTTGCGCTTCGTATCATCTGTGACAGAGAAAAGGAAATTGATGAATACATTTCACAGGAATATTGGAGCCTTATTGCAAACATTTTAGTGCCAGGAGCGAAAAAAACTCTGGAGGCTCATTTTGCTGGAGATAAAAATGGTAAGATTGAACTTCATTCACAAAAAGAAGTAGATGCTCTGGTAGAGAAATTACAAAAAGAGAAATTTGAGGTATTGTCAGTAAAGAATGGAGAGAGAAGAAAGAAGCCGCCACTGCCATTTACAACAAGTACTTTACAGCAGGAAGCATCGAAGCGTCTGAATATGTCTACACAAAAGACAATGCGTCTTGCACAGGAACTTTATGAGGGAGTTACATTAAAAGGAAAGGGAAGTGTTGGTCTTATCACTTATCTTCGAACAGACTCTACACGTATTTCAGAAGAAGCAGATGCAAGTTGCCGAGAGTATATCGCACAGCAGTATGGAGAACAGTTTGTTGGAGATAAAACGGCAGTAAAGTCATCAAAAACAGGAAAGATTCAGGATGCACATGAAGCAATCCGTCCAACTGACAGCAGTCTTTCACCAGCAATGCTTAAAGAACAGCTTCCAAGAGATTTGTTCCGTTTGTATCAGTTGATCTGGACGAGATTTTTAGCAAGCCGGATGGCAGAAGCAGTATATGAGACAACATCTGTTAAAATTGGAGCTGGAGATTACCGTTTTAATGTTGCAGCATCTAAAGTCAAGTTTGATGGATTTATGACGGTATATAGCTATGATAGTGAAAAATCAACAATGAATGCCGCAATGAAAAAAATTACGAAGGATACAGAAATTACGTTATCTGGATTAGATCCTCAGCAGCATTTTACACAGCCGCCAGCACATTTTACAGAAGCTTCTCTTGTAAAAACCTTAGAAGAATTAGGAATAGGTCGTCCAAGCACCTATGCGCCAACAATTACTACTCTTTTAGCAAGAAGATATATTGTAAAAGAAAGTAAGAATCTTTATATTACAGAGTTAGGAGAGGCTGTAAACGATATGATGGAGGATGGCTTCCCTACCATTGTTGATGTGAATTTTACTGCGAATATGGAATCTCTTTTAGATGGAGTGGAAGAGGGAAAAGTAAAGTGGAAAACAATTGTCGAAAACTTCTATCCAGATATGATGCAGGCTGTTGAAAAGGCAGAAAAGGAATTAGAAGAAGTAAAAATTGAAGACGAGGTTTCCGAAGAAGTCTGCGAGGAATGTGGACGAAATATGGTAGTAAAATATGGACCACACGGAAAGTTCCTTGCTTGTCCAGGTTTCCCTGACTGTCGAAACACAAAGCCATATTACGAAAAGATTGGTGTAAGTTGTCCAAAGTGCGGCAAAGATGTTGTTCTTAAAAAGACAAAAAAAGGTAGAAAATACTACGGCTGCATCGATAATCCGGAATGTGATTTTATGAGCTGGCAGAAGCCTTCCAATATTCGCTGTAAACAATGCGGGGGATATATGGTGGAAAAGGGTAAGAAGCTTGTATGTGCAGATAAGGAATGCGGCTTCGTAATGGATAAAGAAGAAGTTAAATAGGAATTTGCCGGGGTGAAGCAGACAGACGAACCCCAGAGAGAATAACCCCTATATCTGTGACTAAAGTCACAAATATAGGGGTTAGACTCTCTTCGGGGCGTCTTTTTGCCTGCGGCAAATTCCTATTTTGTTTTCCTAAATTATTGGAATT